>LBJMC04200__coassemble_15266_pt1 | contig 2403 bp, 3 predicted proteins | sample LBJMC04200__metabat2_low_PE_022 | metagenome-assembled genome bin LBJMC04200 | reverse complement strand
ATAAGGTGCTGTTTCATACCGTCAATACCCATTAAAAATGTTTTTTCACCAATTCTTTGTACACAGTCTTCTGATATGTACTTAGAAAGTTCATCAAGTATATTTTCCGAAACAATCACTTCATAAAAATATTTTACAATATCCTTATTATCCATCATGTATCCCTCAACTCCTAGTTTCTCTATCCCACATTATACACTTCACGGAGAACACTGTAAACAAAAATAGGCCCTAACGCACAGCCAAAAACACAAAGGATTATCCTCCCCATTCTTAACCATTCCACTTATTTCTGCTTACCTTTCCCCTCTATCTATCTTTCGCCTCTGTGCCCGTTTTTGTTCTTTTAGCGCTCGTTCTCTCTGTCTCTCCGCCTGAACTATTGCCTTGACAGAATCATGCCCCAAAGCTCCCTTTACACGTTCATAATCCCCCAGGCTCTCCCGCAACATCCTGTTTTCATTCCAAAGTTCCTCTACACGAGCCGTAAGCGAATTAACCTTACTCCATGCCCTCTCATAAGATTTGTGCATATCACTGAATCTTCTGGAAAGATCAAGGTAAGCCCGGTAGACTGACCGCATTACCGTCACGATCTTCTTAATCAGCGGCTTTGCCTTTTTCTCCCGGTATGATTTTCCCGTTTCCAGCGTTCCCGCCTCCGGCAATACCTCATCTGGATCAGCAGAATATTTCTCTGCAAACCGCTCCATATCTTTTACCATAGGCGCAATCTCTGTCAGCTTTTTTTCGTATTGAGCAGCCTTTTTCTTTGCCTGATCTGCCTGCTTATCAGCCTCTTCCCTGTTTTCATGTGCAGAGGATATTTCCCGTTCAATATTTTCCAACTGATCGAGCCATTTTTCATTGACCTCCTGCATATTGGCATTATGCTCCTCCAACTCTGCTTTCTGTGTTTCAAGCGCAGCTACTTCTTTTGCCCGTTCCTGCTTTTCAAAATCCAACAGAGACAGGTGCTTTTCATGTGTGCCTTTCTGCTCCCATTCGATCCCATGCTCCAGCATAATTGAGGCAAGCTGCTGCTTTTCAGCCGTTACCCACTGATTTAATTCTGTCTCCATTCTCGTACCGCCTTTAAAACCGAGTGCCGACAATGCCTGTTTCAAGGATACTCTTGTATCCAATCCACGCTTACTCCCAGTTATATATGGCACAAAATCTATATGCAGGTGCGGTGTTGCCTCATCCATATGGAGATGAGCGGAGAACACACGGAGAGTAGGATTTCGCTCCTGAAAACCTTTCATATATTCATCCAGTATCTTTGCCGCCATTTGCCCTTCTGCTGTTTTCGCCCCCATATCATCCTTATTCCCAATCTGCAAGATGATCTCATGGAATGGCTTTTCCTGTTTTCCGGAGCGGATCTTTTCGTAATAATCTTCAATCTTCCGATCTTTCCTTGTTTGCTTTGCATTATACCGTTCAAGCGCTCCGTCAAACAATTCATGGTACACTTCCCGGATATCCTGATTGCAGTATTCTACGTTCCAGTGGCTCCGTTGCGGATCAGTATTCTTTGCATGGAATTTTCTGCTATTGTGGTTGACAGAACCTTTCCCTGTCATAAAGCTAATTGTTCTCTTCAATAACTCTCCTTTCTCCCTGTCCGGGTAGTATTCAGCGCCGGATACGGCGCATAGGCTTTGTTACTTTCGCCGAAAGTAACGCAAAAGCACTTTTGACAGCCGTTCCGTCCATCAAAAGCTGCCTTTGCGCCCTGCCGGGAGCTTTTCCCGCCCTACGGACGGGGCGGCTGTTCCTGCCGCTTTGTATCCGCTGTTATTGTCTTTCGGATCGCAGAAACTACATTCTCCACTGTATTTTCCGCCCATCCTGCAAGCCATATCAGCGTCTGCATTTCTGCCTCGCTCAACTCCACTTCCCCAAAAATCTTGTTGAGCATAGCAATTCTCCGAGCTTCATTTTCATAGAATAATTCCGTTTCGTTCCGGTTTTTCCTGTCCGGCTGAACGATCATCCAACATCACCCTTTCTCTTGTCTGTGAGCAACAGGGGCGTGCCACGTCCCTGTCTTATATCATCAAAGGAAACTTTACCAGCGAAAGCTTTCAGGTATCCCACGCCTGTCCAGATATTCCTGCCGGGCTTTTTCCCGTTCCATCTCGGTCGGTGCGGTCTTAGCCTTTCCGTATAACTCACGCAATACCATTGCATCCAGTTTTTTCTCCAATCCTATCCTTATCTCATCCACACGGCTGTCGTCCTCCATCAGATGATAGTGAATCAACAGCACAAACAATTCCTGTGGTATCTGTACCTGTTTCATCCAAATCTCCTTTCAAGGTGGCAACATTACCTATTCTTAAAGAAATGGTAATCTTGCCATGTTGATTTATTGTTCCGGTAATATCCATGACC
>LBJMC04200__coassemble_7296_pt1 | contig 3934 bp, 3 predicted proteins | sample LBJMC04200__metabat2_low_PE_022 | metagenome-assembled genome bin LBJMC04200 | reverse complement strand
AGACGGAAAACCATTCCGCCTGGAAGCGGTCGTTCTTTCCACCCAGCATGATCCTGATATAACCCAGGAACAGATTCATGAAGACATTAAGAGAGAAGTTTTTGACAAGATTCTCCCTGCGGAAATGGTGGATGAAGAAACCAGGTTCTATATTAATCCGACCGGACGTTTTGTCATCGGAGGTCCTCACGGAGACGCAGGACTTACCGGAAGAAAAATCATCGTAGATACTTACGGCGGATATGCCCGTCACGGCGGCGGAGCATTCTCCGGAAAAGACTGCACGAAGGTTGACCGCTCTGCGGCTTATGCAGCAAGATATGTGGCCAAGAACATCGTAGCGGCAGGACTGGCAGATAAATGTGAAATCCAGTTGTCTTATGCGATCGGTGTGGCAGAACCTACATCTATTATGGTTGACACTTTTGGAACCGGAAAGAAGAGCAGCCAGGAACTTGTGGACCTGATCCGCAGACATTTTGACTTAAGACCTGCAGGCATTATCAAGATGCTGGATCTCAGAAGACCGATTTACAAACAGACAGCAGCCTATGGACATTTCGGACGCAATGATCTGGATCTTCCATGGGAGAAACTGGATAAGGTGGACATACTGAAAGCTGATTAAGATACCAGGGAATTCCTGCGGATTCCTGAAACCACTGCCGGCACAGCCGGATGATTCTGCAACCTAGGAGGAGAATGAGTGAAAAACGAATTAGTGATCGTAATCGATTTTGGAGGACAGTATAACCAGCTGGTGGCACGCCGTGTTCGCGAGTGCAATGTATACTGTGAAATCTATTCCTACAAGATCGACATTGAAAAAATCAAAGAAATGAATCCGAAAGGAATCATTCTGACCGGCGGACCAAACAGCTGTTATGAAGAAGGTGCCGCAACGTATTCCAAAGAATTATTTGAACTGGGAATCCCGGTTCTCGGATTATGCTACGGAGCACAGCTGATGCAGCATATCCTGGGCGGAAAAGTTGAGAAAGCCCCGGTCCGTGAGTATGGAAAAACAGAAGTCATCGTAGATGATGAGACATCACCAATCTTTGACGGAGTATCCAAAGAAACCATCTGCTGGATGAGCCATTTTGACTATATTTCAAAGATCGCGCCGGGATTTGTAACAACATCTCATACGGCAGACTGCCCGACAGCATCCGCAGAAAATAAAGAAAAGAACTTATATGCAATCCAGTTCCATCCGGAAGTGCTGCATACAGAAGAAGGAACAAAAATGCTTTCCAACTTCGTTATGAAAGTCTGCAAATGCTCCGGCGACTGGAGAATGGATTCCTTCGTAGAAGAATCCATCAAAAAGATCCGCGAGAAAGTCGGAAATGGAAAAGTATTATGCGCATTGTCAGGAGGCGTGGATTCCTCTGTAGCAGCGGTTATGCTTTCCAAAGCAATCGGAAAACAGCTGACCTGCGTGTTTGTTGACCATGGTCTGCTCCGTAAAAATGAAGGAGACGAAGTAGAGGCCGTATTCGGACCGGAAGGACCGTATGACCTGAACTTCATCCGCGTCAACGCACAGCAGAGATATTATGATAAATTAAAAGGCGTGGAAGAGCCGGAGAAAAAACGTAAAATCATCGGCGAAGAATTCATCCGTGTCTTTGAGGAAGAAGCAAAGAAAATCGGAAAAGTGGATTTCCTTGTACAGGGAACCATCTATCCGGACGTAGTAGAAAGCGGTCTGGGCGGAGAATCCGCAGTGATCAAATCCCACCACAACGTGGGAGGACTGCCGGATCATGTTGATTTCAAAGAAATCATCGAGCCGCTGCGCGACCTGTTTAAAGACGAAGTCCGTAAAGCAGGACTGGAAATGGGACTTCCTGAATATCTTGTATTCAGACAGCCATTCCCGGGACCGGGACTTGGTATCCGAATCATCGGTGAAGTCACCGAAGAAAAAGTAAGAATCGTGCAGGACGCAGATGCGATCTACAGAGAAGAAATTGCCAACGCAGGACTGGACCGCAGCATCGGACAGTACTTTGCGGGACTTACGAATATGCGAAGCGTAGGCGTTATGGGGGATGAAAGAACCTATGACTACGCAGTCGCTTTGAGAGCGGTAAATACCATTGACTTCATGACGGCAGAAGCAGCAGAAATACCATATGAAGTGCTTAATAAAGTCATGACAAGAATCATCAATGAAGTAAAAGGAGTCAATCGGGTCATGTACGATCTGACCAGCAAACCGCCGGGAACGATAGAGTTTGAATAGTCGGCGGTGGGCCAGAAAGCCTTTATTTACGGGATTTTCCGGCACCGGTGCCTCTGGATTGCATTATCATTGCATTTTTACATTTGCCTGTGATAAGAAGCGGTGAACTGATTGTGTGTGTAATCAGCCACGCTTTCCGTAGCAGGTGTGAAGTTAATAACTCCGCCTAACATTTTAGCAACCTCAAAGTTGCTGTTAGGATATAGATGTCCATAGGTCCCTAAAGTCGTCTGGATTTTTTCGTGGCCGAGACGGTCTTTAATGATCAATGGATTCACCCCCATGCTGATTAAGAGTGCAACATGAGAATGACGTAAAGCATGGATTTTAATTCGGTGAACGCCGGCAAGCCCTGCCAGCTTTTCCAGGGCTCTTGGCAGGGTATGCTTGCTGGTGGGAATCCCATTGTAGCTTAGTACAAAGTTACAGTCTTTCAAAACTTTTTTCTGTACTTCTTTCCACTCTTTTAATTCCCTGATAGTATCATCATCAAGCACAACTGTTCGGACACTGGCAGATGTTTTGGGTTCCACAAATTTGTATTCCGTCATTGATTTGTAATACAGCGTTTTGGTTACACTGATTATTCCGCTTTCAAAATCAATGTCATCCCACTGTAATGCAGCAGCCTCTCCGATCCGCAGTCCTGTTGTGAACAGGAGCCAGAAGCAGATGAACAAATAATGTTCATAGTAGTCACCCTTGTATAAAAGGGAAATGACTTTCTGAAATTCATCCAGCGTCCAGAAATCTATCTTCACTTTTTTTGACTTAATATTGCCGACCATACGTGACGGATTTTTTGAAGCAAGACCAAGGATAATTGCACGGTCAAAAGCGAGCGACAACATGCCCTGGATAATCCGTACATAATTTGGACTGTACTCTTTTGCCAGCTTCAGCTGCCATGCCTGTACATGAATCGGCTCTATTTCAGCAACCTTTTTCCTGTAAAAAAATTTAAAGTGCTTTTCAATAGTATTTAATCGGTTTTTATAGGTACTTTCTTTGACCTGCGTTTTATACCATGGAAGATAAATTTCCTCAATGTACTGCTTAAACGAGGGCTGTTTCTTTTCCATAGCCAGTCCTTCTTCTGCCGCCAGCACCAATCGGGAATACTCTGTACGAGCCTCCTTTTTTGTAGAAAAGCCGCTGCGGTATTTCTGGATCTGCTTTCCGGTTACAGAATCATAGCCCAGGTTTGCCCTGAAATAATAGGTTCCGTTTTCCGCTTTTTTAATTGGATCTTTTGCCATAAAGTTTACTCCTTACATTTCTGCAAGAAGTGTGTCATTACTGCTCATCTGGAAGTTTGATACCGAGCAGTTCTTCTACGGCCTCTTTTGGAACTCTGTCCAGCTTTCTTGACTGATAGTAGGTATGTCCTTTTTCCACCATTAACTTTTTAGCCTCACGTATAATGTCAGCAGCAAAAGAAGGACCATATCCAAGTGCAATTAAATCTGATTTCGTTACAGTAACCATAACCCTCCTTTCCATGAACAGAGTACCATTCTCAATACCTGTTCATTATTATACCAGAATTTGAGTAAAAGGTCTTTAGGTTCAGATACCTCTTGCAAAAATAAATTATAGTTATGTTTAAGATACCGTTTTTCTCTATCTCCCTGGAAGCCAGTTCCTGCGCCTTCCCAAGCCGCGTCTTCGGCGTTGCTA
>LBJMC04200__coassemble_2256_pt1 | contig 8649 bp, 5 predicted proteins | sample LBJMC04200__metabat2_low_PE_022 | metagenome-assembled genome bin LBJMC04200 | reverse complement strand
CGGTTTCAAAAGAAGCGCTTGACGAACTGAAAGCTGTGGACGGCGTAGCCAAAGTGCGTGTTGTAAGATAAAGAAAATCCCCGTCTGTAGAGACGGGGATTTTTTTAACGTCTTGATTCTATGAAGTCCAATACTTCCTGGCGGGAAGGCATTACACGAAGCGCGCCTTTTCTGGTGGTGATGAGCGAAGCTGCGGCGTTGGCGAATGTGAGGAGTTCTTTCAGATTTTCTTCTGTGAGATCCTCAAGGCCGTGCTCCAGAACATAGTTCAGTGTACTTGCGCAGAAGGTGTCGCCCGCTCCGGTGGTTTCGATGGTGTTCTCCTGAAGGAAGGGCGCCGCCTCAACACGGAGATCTTTGTAATACGCGCGGCTGCCGTCTTTTCCCATGGTGATAAGCACAAGAGGAATATTATATTTCTCACGGATCATGGCAGCCCCTTTGTCATAGTCTGTGGTTCCGAAGAGAAATTCCACTTCATTGTCGGAAATCTTCAGCACGTCGCATTTCGTCATGCCGTATTCGATTTCTTTTCTGGCGTCATCCAGCGACTTCCAGAGAGGCGGGCGGAGATTAGGGTCGAAAGTTATGATACATCCGGCCTCCTTCGCAAGTTCGATGGCGCGGCGGGTTGCCTCGCGGACGCCCTCATGAGTGGAAGAGAGTGTGCCGAAGTGGAAAATACGGGAGTTTTCAATAAGGTCCTTCTGCACCTCGTCTTTGGTCAGCATCATGTCCGCGCCGGGATCACGGTAGAAGGAAAAATCCCTGTCTCCATCCGGATAGGTGTGTACAAAGGCAAGGGTGGTGTGGACGTTTTCATCCATGATCAGATTCCTTGTGTCGATTCCCACTTCTTCCACAGCGGCCTTCAGCTGGTTGCCGAACATATCTTTTCCCACTTTGCCGATGAAAGCCGTCTTCTTGCCAAGGCGTTCCAGCATGGCGAGAACATTACAGGGAGCGCCGCCAGGGTTGGCCTCCATGAGAGGATTGCCCTGTGAGCTTGTACCGTTTTCAGTAAAATCAATAAGCAGCTCGCCGAGAGCTGTCACGTCAAATAACCTGTTCTGCATAATAAGAATCCCTCCTTAACACTTACGAAAACACTCCCGGAAAACCGGGAAATGTCCATATATCCAATTTATCCTAGTAAAGTGATTTTGTCAAACAAATTTCGTTATATTCTTTATTTTTACCGAAAAAAATGATAAACTGAATCTATAACAGGACTGAATCTGTCAGGCGTCGTCTGACCCTGATATAAAGATTGGAGGAGGGAATAATGGACGTGAAAGCATACGATTATATGGACTGGCCGAGAATAGAGGCTGTTGTATACGGAGAAGAGGCGTCGCCCAGAGACGTAATGAGCCCCAGGCTTACCCCGGAGGGCGTTCTGATCCAGGGCTTCTTCCCGGATGCGGAGAAGGTGGAAATAGAATCAGGCGGCAGGACATATCCGACGGAACAGGAAGACGAGGCGGGTTATTTCGCGGCTCTTATTCCCGGACGTAAGATCCCCGCATACAAATTCCTTGTGACAAAAGACGGGGAGACAGAAGAATACGCAGATCCCTACGCCTTTGACGGGCAGATCACAGAAGATGAGGAAAAGGCTTTCTGCGCGGGCGTATATTATCACGCCTACGACAAGCTGGGAGCACATCCTGTGACAGTAAACGGAGCGAAAGGCGTCAGCTTCGCGGTCTGGGCGCCCAATGCGGTAAGCGTCAGCGTGGTGGGCGATTTTAACAAATGGGACGGTAGGCGCCACATCATGCACAGGATGCCTATGTCCGGCATTTTCGAGCTTTTTGTGCCCGAAGCCAAAGCGGGAGATCTTTATAAATATGAGATCAAAATAAAGGGCGGAGAGGTAAAATGGAAAACAGATCCCTACGGCGCGGCAGTGGAATGTCCTCCCGCCAGCGCTTCCGTGGTGGCCGACCTGAAGAAATTCACCTGGGATGACGATGCCTGGATGAAGAACCGTAAGAAATACGGGGACAGAAAACAGCCGCTGACTATTCTGGAGACAGATATCCATCAGTGGAAAGACGGCGGAGAACTTGCCGCCCACGCGAAGAAACTTGGCTATACTCATGTGGAACTTCATCCGGTAACGGCGTATCTGGACGACGCCGCAGGCCCCTATTCCACATACGGATATTACGCGGTGGACAGAAGATTCGGGCTGCCGGAAGATTTTAACAGGTTTGTCAATGAGCTCCATAAAGAAGAGATCGGTGTGATCCTGGACTGGACGCCGGCCGCTTTCCCGAGAACAGAAGGAGGACTGGAGCTTTTTGACGGAACTCCCCTTTATGAGATCGCGGATCCGTCCGCGGCGGTACATCCCATGTGGGGAACGCTGCTCTATAATTACGAAAGCCCCATGGTGCTGGATTTCCTGATCGCCAACGCCTTTTACTGGCTGCAGGTTTATCACGCGGACGGCTTAAGGTTCGACGATGTGGACGCCATGTTGTACCTGGATTACGGCAGAGAGCCGGGCCAGTGGACTCCGAATATATACGGAACCAACGAAAATCTCGCGGCGCTGGAGTTCCTGAAACATCTGAATTCTGTCGTGAAGAAAAATATCCCCGGAGCGCTGCTTATCGCCCAGGAGGACGGGCTGTGGCCTGAGCTTACCGAAAGCGTGGAAGACGATCATCCCGGCTTTGACTACAAGTGGAATCAGGGATGGACGAAAGATTTTCTGGATTATCTTTCCAGAGATCCCATGGAGAGAAAAGAGGCTCACGATCAGCTTACCCTGTCCATGATATACGCCTACAGCGAACACTATATCCTTACTCTTGGAACGAGAGATGTGGGCAGCCTGGAGAATTTCATGGAAAGACTGCCGGGAAACACGGCACAGAAGATCGCTCAGGTAAAAGCCGCCTATACTTATCTGACCCTTCATCCGGGATGCAAGATGACTGCCCCGGACAGAGAACTGACCGGCGAACTCGCGGCGTTTATCGGAGATCTGAACGGGCTGTACAGATCACATCCCGCTCTCTATGAGAAGGACGACGACTATGACGGATTCGAGTGGGTCCAGCTGATGAAATATGAGGAAAATGTCCTTACTTTCCTCCGCAAGACGGACAAACCGGAAGAGACGATCCTCGCGGTATTCAATTTCGCGGGAATTCCCTATGAGAAATATCAGGTGGGAGTCCCCTTCCACGGAAAATGTAAGGAAATCTTCAATACTGACCGGAAGGAATACGGCGGAGAGGGAATGACGAATCCGAGAGTCAAGACAAGCAGGGCAGAGGAATGCGACGAGAGGGAAAACTCCATTAAGATCACAGTACCGGCTCTGGGAGCCGCGATATTCTCCTGCACACCGGAAGAGAAGAAGGAAAAGAAGACCGCGGCGAAAAAGGCAGCAGTGAAAAAAACTGCGGCGAAGAAAACAGCCGTAAAGAAAGAAACAGCAGTGACAAAGGAAACAGCTGCGAAGAAAGCGGCAGCGGAAAAGAAGAAACCGGCTGTGAAGAAGGCAGCATCGGAAAAGAAGGAACCGGCTGCGAAGAAAGCAGCAGCGGAAAAGAAAACGTCAACTGCGAAGAATGAGACGACAGGCGGAACAAAAAGCGTAAAGAAATCGGCTGTTGAAAGTAAGACTGCCAAAAAGAATAGTTGAGGTGAACAGCTTGAAGTGTACCTTGATGCATAAACGGATCGCTGTGGCGGAAATAGAATTAGATGACGCTACCGGCTTCATACAAAAGACCGGCATGGTTTATGCACCGGAGCATTTTCCTGTGGGAATCACAGTGAAAAAAGGCGTCGCTGACAGGGCGGCGTTAAACGAGTGGTGGACCGACCGGTCCATTCCCGCAAGCCGGTCCGGCATCCGGGAGGCGCTGGAGACTCTGGAAATCGCCAGTACAAAGATGCTTTTGGTGCGCTGTTATGGACTGAGCATGTCGGATCAATATTGGATCTGTCCGGAGGGTTCCGGTCTGACCTGGGACGCCTTCAATTTCTTTGACAATGATTTTTCTGACGATATCGGCGACGTCCTGTTCGGGGCGAATAAGAAAGCGGACGTTTTGGATTTTTCCTCCCCGGATAATACTTCGGACGGAAACCTGAAAAAACGCTGGAAGATCATGGACGGGAAAAGGAAGTTGGTAAAAGGCGGCAGCAACCCATTCCGCCAGCAGCCCTTTAATGAAGTCATTGCTGTCGGGATCATGGAGCGCCTCGGTATTCCTTATGTACCGTATGAAGTTACCTGGAACAGAGGTGCGCCGTACAGTGTATGCGAAGATTTTATCACAAGGGATACGGAGCTGGTTCCGGCATGGCGTATCCTCAAAACGCAGAAAAAAAGCAACAGCGTCTCGGTGTACCAGCATTTTGTCAACTGCTGCGGAGGGCTTGGCATTCAGGACGCCATTTCATTTCTTGACCGCATGATCGTTCTGGACTATATTATTGCCAATGAAGACCGGCATTTTAATAATTTCGGCGCGCTGCGGGAGGCGGAAACCCTTCAGTGGATTGGTTTCGCGCCGATTTATGACAGCGGTTCCTCTTTGGGTTACGATAAAACGCCTATGCAGATACGTTCGGAGAAAGATATAGTCTGCAAGCCCTTTAAAAACCATCATGCAGAGCAGTTAAAACTGGTGACTGATTTTAGCTGGATTAATTTTGAACGGCTGGAAGATGTGGATAGACTGATTGAGAGTGTATTGACCGCAGAAGGAACGGAGGACTATATGGATGAAGTCCGTATTCGTGCGATTACGGAATCGGTCAGGCGAAGAATCGAGAATCTTTTCCAGTTTGCTATGAGCCATACACCGACGCGGGAATATACTACGGAGGATGACGTGGAAGGAAATATTGCCGCAGATTATGCGTCCAAAGTGGAGCTGTAATTACCTGGGCTGTGACATCGTCACAGCCTTTTCCTTTTAAAACCTGAAGCGCAGCGATTTGGTTCCGCAGAAATCGCCCATGCGCAGGGATAATAACCGCTTTGCGGTCATTATCCCATATAATCAGTTCGAAGTGCTTCTGCCAGATCGCACTTCAGAATTTGCCTGCCGCCCAGATAATATGCCAGTGCCACAAAGCCAAAAAGTGCCACGATAAAAAGCAGGATAGGAACAATGGGAGCCACTGCTAAAAATTCCATTGGATTCAGGTAGCTTGCCGTTATCATCAACCACACAAACACAGCGGTAACCGGCAGTGTGATCAGGACGGGGCGGCCCGCTATAACGAGGGTCTCGATCAAAAACATTTTTCGCATACCTTCCGGCGTCATGCCGATGGACATATATCTGGTAAATTCTCTTTTCCTATGCCGGATAAATCCCAGCGTGTTGGAAAATACGTTGGCGATCCCGATGAAGGCCAGCAGGACACACAGCGCCCCAATTACCAGTTTGTATCCGCTCAGCATGGCGTCGTTGTCTATCTTTTCCTGAATCCGGTTTTCTATCTCGAAAGAAATGTTATGGTCCAGCACATTTGTCAGCTCAGTCTCAATGGCATTCAGTTCTGTTAGAGTTCTCTCCCTTTCTGAAAGAATACGGATACAGGTGTCCGGTTCAGCATTTCCAATCGTCTCTCCGATTTGTTTCCAGGTGGAAAGGGACACAAATTGAACTAAAGCATAGTTATTATATTCTTCTCGCAAAACCGGCGGCTCCTGTGTAAAACCCAGGACCGGGAGTACCACAGCCGCAGTTGCATCGTTCGGGTTTTGCAGAGTCATCGTGTCCTGGTTCTCTGACAAAAACGGAACATATTCTTTGTATCTGAAATTGCTGTTTATGTTATCCCAGATACGGTTCAGAACAACACTTCCGTTCTCGGCTGAAGAAACGCCAATCTGTTCACAGTACATGGCAAAGCTGCTGTCATCCATGATTACAACAGGAGCCTGAATGGTATAAATCCCATCTGCCATACTGACATCGCTTCCAGCAATTGTTTCAAGGCCACCCAGATTTTTAACTTCTTCGCTGACGTCGTCCGCCGGAACAGAACAAACGGCGTCTGCCTTTTGATAAATCACACTGTCTGCATCCGGCAACGCATGGATTTCCTCCGTATGAGAAAAGTCCTCGATGTTTATGTCCTCAAGGGTTGCCATTACATCCCAGGCATTCTGGTAGCGTTCAAAATAGGTATGATTTGTACTGATACCGGAGAGAGTAAAAAAACTCAGCATGAGAGTGAAGGCCAGAAAAGAAAGGGTCAAAGACAGCGTGGCGGTTCGCAGAGATTTTTTCTGTGCTTTCAGCGCATTCCCGGCAAGTTCCCCTTCGGTTCCAAATAAAAGCGAAAGAATACAGGATTCTTTTCTCTGCTTCAGTTGCAATTCCCCCGTATTTTTTATGGCTTCCAGCGGTGTCATCCTGCTTAATTTTCTTGCTGGCAGCCATGCAGAAATCAGCACCGTCAAAAACGAGGTCAGAATCGTGACTGCAAACACCAGCGGATGATAGGCAAAGGCAGCTTCATGCCGGCCGACAATACCATCTGCGAAAACATTGACTGCCTGGATGGCTCCGAAGGTCAAAGCGATTCCGACAAAACTTCCGATCAAAACAGGAATCACGCAAAGCATCGCCGCTTCCTGTAAAAGACAGGTGCGAATTTGCCCCGGCGTCGCCCCAATACTGGAAAAGATACCAAACTGATGTACACGGGCATTCATAGATACAGCAAACGAGTTATGAATGATTAAAATCAAAGACACCGACACAAGCAGAAGTACAAAGAGATAAAAAGCCATCAATAAGGGCGGACTGCCGTCCTGCGGATTGTTGATGAAATAATTTGACAACAGTGATTCATGATACGATACGGAAGTTTCAGGAACGTCTAACTGTCTGGCGATAAGAGGCATATCCTGATACACAGCCCTCATGTTATCAAAGCAGATATCAACTACAAGAGTTTGATCATTTGATAAATCCTCATTGATCACAGCCGTTTTTACATTGGCGAAATTTTCAATTTCGGACACTTCATTTTCTTCAAACGCCCCGCTGATGCGTCCCTGCCAGTTTCCTTCTTCTAAAACAACGGATTCTGTTTCATAATTCCAGAAGTTATAAAACAAACCGCACAGCAAAGAAAGAAACAGAGCAGAAATAAACGCCGCGACAAGAACGGATATGCTGGAAGCCCGATTCTTTTTGATAAATCCTACCGAATAGTCTTTCCACATATCCTTCACCGACCTTTCTCCTTAAGGATGCCTTTATGCCATTCGGCTGTATTACGGAAATGATCGCCGATGATTTTCCCGTCCTCTATAGTGATAATTCGATCCGCCTCTAATGCAATCTTTTCATCATGGGTGATCAGAAGAATCGTCTGGTCCAGGTTACGGTTGGATAATTTTAATAAGTCAATAATTTCCTCTCCGTTTTTTCGGTCCAGGTTGCCGGTGGGTTCATCAGCAAGAAAGAGCGCCGGACGATAGATCAAAGAACGGGCGATAGCAACACGCTGCTGTTGTCCGCCGGAAAGCTGGCTGGGCAGTGATTCCAGTTTATCTTCGATTCCCAGTGAATGTACGATCTGCTCAAAGTATTCTTTATTAGGATTACGCTTGTCTAACAGGAGCGGCATGAGAATATTTTTTCGGACGGTAAGGGTGGGGATAAGGTTATAAAACTGATAGACCAGCCCGACCTTCCTGCGCCGGAAAATGGCTGCCTGTGTCCGGTTCATGGCAGACAGTTCTGTCCCTTCTATCAGGACTTTTCCTTCTGTGGGCTTATCCACACTTCCCAAAATATGCAGCAGTGTAGATTTTCCCGAACCGGATGCCCCTACGATTGCTACAAATTCACCTTTTTGTACGGACAGGTCAATGTGATCCAGCGCCACGACCTGACTGTTTCCAGAACCATATACCTTTCGGACATTTTCACATTTTAGTATTTCCATGTCACTTTCTCCTTTCCGCTGTTCGCCATGCTTTATACGGCATAAAGGTACACCCGAAGGGTGTCTCTACTAAATGGTCTTGCGTACAGTATAACAAAGTAAAGTGACATCTCAGTGACGGTATATCCTTATTTCAAAACAGGCACCGCCATTTTGCAGATTACAGGCGGTTATGGTTCCATTCTGCAATTCAAAAATAGAACGGGCAAGAGCCAGGCCGATACCGATTCCATTGGGGACTGCACGCCGCCCTCTGTAAAAACGGTCAAAAAGATGAGGCAAGTCCTCTGTGTCAAAGCCCGCTCCGTCGTCCCATATCCGAATTTCTGCATAGAGAGGATTGCCTGAGTAGTCGCAATGGACTACGCCGTCCGGTTTGGAATGTTCCATACAATTTTTTATAAGATTGATGAGAGCTTCCATTGTCCACTCCAGATCCCCTGAAAATTCAATACAGCCATTTTCCGGAATATCAACAGTAATATGATTTTTCCGTAATAGATCGTTCAGATTATCTGCCGCCAGATTTAACACAGTATAAAGATCGACTTTTTCCCGCTTGAGCGGCAGCGCTCCGGCATCGATTTGGGAAAGCGTGAGCAGGGCTTCTTCCAGACGATTCAATCGTTTCAACTGCTGTCTGACCTGTTCTGCGTAAGCCCCCGGAATTTCTTTTTCCATAAGCTGCAACGACAA
>LBJMC04200__coassemble_1755_pt1 | contig 10335 bp, 7 predicted proteins | sample LBJMC04200__metabat2_low_PE_022 | metagenome-assembled genome bin LBJMC04200 | reverse complement strand
CAGATTCCGGAGATACACTTCCGGAGGATGAGATCCTTGTACCTGTAGAGGAAGACGTACCGTCTACCGAAGAGGCAGATACCGAAGAGTCAGCGGATACAGAAGCAGCGGACGCCGAAGAGGCTGACGACAGCGCAGAGACTGACGAGGCGGCAGAGGAAGATACTGCTGACGACACAGCCGCAGAGAGCGATACAGCAGAATAAAACAGCCGGCAAGTCATCATACAGAATGAATAAAAGACATTCCCATGAAAAGTGGGGATGTCTTTTTTGCGATATGTTTGGGAATGGTATCTTCCCCAATTTGATTTCTGCGGTTATAATAGAAATATATTCCGGTATCCGGAGGAAGGAGAATAATAATGGCAGGGAGTTTTATAAAAAAAATGAAAGCAGGAAGCCTGGCTGTAATGGCGGGGATTCTGTTAAGCGGTGCAGGAAGCTGTCCGGCAGTTCCTGTTATGGCTGAAAGCGCAGCCGCCGATACGGAGGTTCCGGCCGCTGTATCCAAAGATAATAATGACAGTGCCGTATCGGTGAACTTCAAGAGAATCGAGGATGATTCAAACGAGCGCGGGGAGATTACTGGAATTTCCGGTGAAGGCGAATCCCTTTGGAAATATGTTACCGCAGATTATAGCCGTACAGAACTGGATCGCGTCAATGATATCGGTGTTTTCGGCGGAAAATATTATCTGGTGGAAGGTGGGACGGTGAAGGCTCTTGATCTCAGAGACGGATCCCTGATCTGGAGCAATGATGAATTTGAAGGCTGCGCCTATGGAAGTGTGTTCAGAGAAGACGGAACACTTTTTCTATGCGGTTATTATGGGCCGGATCTGTTTGTGGTGGATAAAGACGGCAATACTTTGAAGAAAATTGACAGTTTTAATAAGGATTATATGTGGCCACATAAATTGGAACTCCTGGGAGAGAAGCTGGCGATCACTTATTCCGGAACACCTTCCGGCACAGAGGAGACACTCTATATCAATCTCAGAGATTACTCATTGGCGTCCGGGCGGATTTCCGACGCTTCAGATTCCGGTACAGAGGGTGCGGCAGTGACCGACAGTGCGGTAGAGAATATTTCAGCAAGTTCTTATCTGGAAGAACCTCAGTATGGTCTGTCTCACGGGACCTCTAATCTAATGGATGGAGATTTGTCGACTGCCTGGGTGGAAAGTGCGGACGGATCAGGGGAGGGTGAAGCCTTTACTCTGAAGCTGAATGGCACTTATAAGGTTTCCGGATTCACCATCTACGCCGGATATCAGAAAAATGAGGATATTTATGCGAAAAACTCCAGACCTGAAAAAATGACGGTCATGTTTTCGGACGGAACCAGACAGGACGTGGAACTTGCTGATATCAACGGACCGCAGAAAATCACATTCGGCGCGGCCGTCAATACTTCGAGCATGAGATTCATTATACAATCGGTCTATCCAGGCGCGAAATACCAGGATACGGCAGTATCAGAAATTTCATTGTTCTGAGGGTGTTTTTACTGTACCGGAGAATTTTTTGCGGCTTCGATAGAGTCTTTTGGATATTTGATTTTATCTTTGCGAAAAGGCAATTAAAAAAACGTGTCAGTCTGCTGTTTGATATGGAATGGAATTTTTGAAATATAAAGAGAAGAGGCACGACCGTATAGGGGAAGGTGGAGTTTAGACGAAATTACATCTTCTCCTTATTTATCTTTTGAAAAAATTGATATAAATCAATCATAATATGGACTGGGAAAATCAGAACATGATATAATTTGTCTGAAAATAGTAAAACATAAAGGTTTTTAGTATTTGGAAAAGGTGTAAAACAAAATAGGATATAGTAAAGGACTGAGAGAATGTAATTTTAGATGATTTTTCTATATAGAGCGCTGTAATTTAAATAAAAGAATAGGAAGTGAGTCAGGAAAAGGAGAGTATAATATATTTTATGTTTATCAAAATTATGGAAGGGAAATAGAAAAATATGTTTGATCAGGATGCGTTTTGGAAACGTTATATTGGATTAAGAGATCCAGAGGCAGTGACGGCACTGGAGAGCTGCTCCTATATTAGAAATGTGGAAAAGGGAGAGAAGATTATCAGAGAAGGCGATATTGTGACAGAAGTTGCTTTCATAATAAGCGGTGTTTTAAAAGCGGTTTATATAGATCAGTATGGGAAAGAAAAAGTATATTGTTTTGGATACATACCTGGGGAGGCGGCAATTTCTGTCACACACTTGGGAATTGGAATAAAGTCGATCTGCACGGTAGAAGCCATCAGTGAAAGCGTGGTTTTGTGTGTACCGATGACTTGTCTGATAAAACTGACAAAGGATAATCTGGACGTTGCCCGCATATACAATAAAATGTTAAGTATATCGCTGAAAAAAGTAATAGAACATAATCGGATTCTTTCCGACTATGAAGTCCAGGAGCGCTATCAGTGGTTTCTGGAGACATATCCGGGGCTTTTTGAGTTGGTCAGAAAGAAAGACGTAGCGTCGTTTCTCGGAATGACGCCGGAGAGTCTGAGCCGGGTTCTGAAAGCCTGATACACAGTACAATTTGCATAATTGTTCGAAAAGCTGAAAGGATTAAGGGAACTAACTGTTAGAATCAGACTTAATAAGAAAGGTTTTGAGACAGTATAGTATCCTTTTTGTTTTTATGCAGGAAAAGGTCGTCTGCTTGGAATGCAGGCGGCCTTTTTTGATCGTGAGATAACATTTTCAAAAATAATTTTACATTAAAGACTTTTCGGAAGAATCATGTCAGATGCAGCAACAAATCCTTTGGCAAAATTCACAGCACCAGATTCACGGAAAATACATAAATTGATGTGCGTCAAGGGGCTGATAGACTGTGGAAAGTCGGATATGCTACAATTCCTTTGAAATCAAAAAGATTTCGTTTTTAACACAAAACATATGAAATTTATTGGGAAGAAATAGATTTATAACTATTTGCCGGACAGAAAACCTACAGGAGAGAGTTCTTTCAGTTCTCATTTCTTTTTATTCGATGTAAGGTGATAAAATGCAGTATACCGGTGTTTGCCGCAACATGATTTATGAATTTCATTCTAACTTTTTATAAATCAGGAACTGAAAATTTTGAGAGACTATAAATATGGAAGGTGGAGGCAGTCATGAAAAAGAAAGTATTTACATAATGGGTGATTGGTGTGCTTGCATTATTTATAGCTGTAATACAGCCAGCAGGTGTGCTGCTGGCATTTCCATGTCTGGGCACTGTTGCAACAGCAGAAGCTGCTGTGTCAACAAAACCGGGAAAGGTCTTCGACTTATAAAAATTATGTACGAATTAACATATATTGTAAAGATTCTTCTTATAATTATTTTAATATCCTTGCTGATTTCAATTATGAAAAAAAGCGGGATTTATTGTTTATGCGGGATAGATACCATTTCTGCACAAGGACATTCGCAGGTGATAAATAAGTAGAAGAAATAAAACAGCCGTCAAACGTTTAAGAGAACATCTCAGAGTATATTCTCCTAAACGATTGACGGTTTGTTTTTAAAAGAGAAAAATATGATGCAGAACTTCATGAAAGGATACTCCGTCAGAAAGAATACTTCAATCCCTATATTACTGGGACACTGTTGTGCTTTTCCGTGCGAAGAAATCCCTGCCGGATGGATTTAATCCTGCAAAAAACAGTATCCCCATGTCTCCGGATATGCTATATTAAAATGGAATCGTACACGGTTCCGGAATCGATGATTACATTGATATACAAAGGAGAATGACAAATGAAGCTTCTTGTGGCAGAGGACGAAGAGGATTTAAACAGAATCATTACTAAAAAACTTCGGTCAGAAGGCTATGATGTGGACAGCTGTTTTGACGGGGAGGAGGCGCTGGAGCGGCTGCTGTATGTGGATTATGACGCGGCAGTACTGGATATCGTCATGCCTGTGATGGATGGGATGGAGACTGTGCGGCGGCTGCGCAGAAACGGAAGATCCACTCCCGTTATTTTTCTGACTGCCAGAGATACAATACCGGATAAGGTTGGGGGACTCGATGCCGGAGCCAACGATTATGTAGTGAAACCCTTCGTTTTTGATGAGCTTCTGGCGAGGATCCGCGCAGTAATGCGCACGGCTGCAGGGATTCATTCAGATATCTATGAGCTGGACAATCTGTCCTTAAATGCCAAAAGTCATATTGTTACGCGGGAAAGCAGAATAATCGAGCTTACCGGAAAAGAGTACGGACTGCTGGAGTATCTTCTGGTTAATAAAAATCAGATACTGAGCCGTGAGAGAATTCTGAATCATGTATGGGGATACGATTTCGACGGAACTGAAAATGTAGTTGACGTTTATATGAATTATCTGAGACGGAAGATTGAGTTAGAAGGACAAAAAAAGCTGATTCATACTGTCCGCGGATTGGGCTACGTGATGCGCGTAGAAGAGGATAAAGACAAAAATGAAGGGAAGTAAATTCAAAATAAGGATTACTATCTGGTTTTCTGCAGCTCTTTTTATCATGTGCCTGCTTATGGGGGCTGTCATAGTATCCCTGTACAGGCTGAAAATGGAAAATAGCGTTCTGGATAATCTTCAGGTTGTTATAGACGAATGCGCGAAGATGATAGACGGAGAACCGGAGCTCCAGCAGATTCTGCGGGAAAGCGAGATAGCTACAGCGGATAATTCAGGTTTTTTACAGGACGATGTATTTCTGATGATTTACCGGGAAGATAAAAGCAGAGCCTGCGGCCTTTTTCTTTATGAAGAGCTTGATTCCCTCCCCTTTGACGACAGACAGCTCCAGAAAATAGAAATGGATCATGCGGGCTTCTGGCTTTATGACAGATACATTGATGCAGAGGAGGGCGGACTTTGGATCCGGGGACTGCAGTATTCTGCCGCGGAAATGGGAGATATCCTTTATACTTTGAGGGATGTATTTCTGGTCTTTCCCTTTGTTCTTATCCTTGCCCTTCTGGGAGGGTATTGGCTGGCCGGCCGTTTTTTGCGGCCTGTGGCGCAGATTAGCCGTACAGCTGAAGAAATCAGACAGAACGGCGATCTCGCAAAACGGATTGAGATTAAGGATACCGGGGACGAGATTTCAGCGCTTGCCAGAACCTTTAATGCTATGTTTCACCGGCTGGAAAAGAATTTTGAGGCCGAAAGGAAATTTGCGTCCAACGCGTCTCATGAGCTGCGAACCCCGGTTTCTGTTATTTTGGCACAGTGCGAGTATGCGTTATCGGATACGGATGATACAGAAGAGCTTAAAGAAGCTCTGGAAGTGGTTCAAAGACAGGGATACCGTATGTCCCAGCTAATTGAAACGCTGCTTATCCTTACAAGGATAGAACAGGATACAGGTTACTACCCTCTGGAAAAAGTGAATGTCAGCGAACTGACAGAGGACGTGTGCAGAGACAGACGGCTGAGCGCAGAGCGGGGAATTACGATGGAAACGGAAATCAAAACCGGTGTGACTGCGGAGATCAATCCTCAGCTTTTCCGTCTGATGCTGGATAATCTCCTGCAGAACGCCTATCGTTATGGACGGGAGAACGGCTGGATAAAAGTGATTCTCAGTGAAAAAGAATCCGGGATAGTACTGAAAGTAGCGGACAACGGCATGGGGATAGGGGAAAAAGACCTGCCGCATATATGGGAACGCTTCTACCGTGCCGATAATTCCCGGAGAAAAAAAGGGATGGGGCTGGGTCTTTCACTGGTACAGCAGATTGTCCAGTATCATCAGGGCAGGATCACGGTTTCAAGCAATGCAGGAGAGGGAACGGAATTCCGCATTATATTTGAAAAGGTGCGGGATGAGAAATAAAAGCCTCTTGTTTTTAGGAAATCATATTTTGTTCACAGAATAGAGACTTTTTTCTAATCTTATTCTAAGAAAAGATGTTTAATCTTGGAATACGATTTAGAAAGGAGTCTTTTTTATGGAAAAGAACAAATATATAAAACCCTCTATGATACAGATCAGCAGACTTCGTAAAGTATACCGTTTAGAAGATGAGGAAGTTGTTGCCCTGCACAGTGTCAGTGCAGATATAAAAAAAGGGGAAATATGCTGTATTTTCGGCACCTCCGGTTCTGGAAAAAGTACTTTGCTGAATCAGCTCGCCGGAATGGAGAAGCCCACATCCGGCGCGGTGCTGATCGGAAAAACTGATATTACAAAGCTGAATGAAAGGGACATGGTGACCTTCCGAAGAAAACATATAGGATTTATATTTCAGGCATATAATCTCCTCCCGGGACTTACTGCCCTTGAGAATGTAGCGCTGCCGATGATGTTTCAGGGATATCCTAAAAAGGAGAGATACCGCAGAGCGAGGGAACTGCTGAAACAGGTGGGACTGGAAAAAAGAATTTACCATTACCCTTCCCAGATGTCCGGCGGCCAGCAGCAGAGAGTGGGAATTGCGAGAGCATTTGTAACAAAGCCGGAGGTGGTCTTTGCCGACGAGCCTACAGGCAATCTGGATACAAAGACTACGGCACAGATTATGGGTATGATTACGGATATGGCAAGAGAGAATCAGCAGACGATCGTACTGGTTACTCATGATCCTCATATGGCGTCCTATGCGGACAGAATCATAACATTGATAGACGGTGAGATTGTTAAGGACGAAAAAAACATACCTGTGCAGGAGACTCCGGCAGGAAGATTTAATGGCGAAAAAATACAGAATTCAGGGAAGGCGGTGTAAAAGAAATGACGATAAATAGAAGAAGAGCAAAATTTGCGGCCATACTTGCAGTGCTTACGATGATGACCAGCGGAGGAAACCGGGTATATGCAGCGGAAATATATATGCCGGAGACTACAGGCGCAGAGGCCGTTGAAAGAGCACAGGAAGCCCAGGATGTTTTTTCCGGAGATGCATCAATAAACAGGCAGACGTCTCCTGCAGCGACAGTGGAGGCACCGGAAAACCAGAGCCCGGTAACTCCGGCAGAGGAGACTGCTGGGCCGCAGGCGGAAACTGTTCCGGAAACATATCCACAGTCGCCGGGAGAAGCTGAGGATATACCTGCGTCAACCGAGTCTCCGGAAGTGGATTTTTCATCAGAGGATCAGGGAAAATTACCCGGAATAACCGATGGAAACCCGGAACATACAGTAGGGCCTCCTGAAAAGGAAAATTCAGGAGTATCGGGTCCTTCCGGCAGTCCTGAAATATCCGGAAAACCCCAGCAGGAGATTTCAGGAATACAATCAGGAGCTCTGTATATTTCACGGGAAAAGCTGAAAAAAGGGATCATGGCAAATTCGGACTTTAGTATTACCATTCTTCTAAAAAACACATGGAAAACCGGAAAGATTCAAAATGGAAAGCTGAATCTGGAACTGCCGGAGGGACTGTACCTGCATCCGTCCTATGAAAAAGAAACTTTTGATTTTCCTGATATTCAGGCCGGGGCGCAGAGAAAGCTGCGTATAAAACTACGGTCAGGAGAGATGAAAGAAGACGGACGGACATTAAGGTTAAAGGTGAAGACTCTCTTTCATCATGAACCGGAGGAAAAAGAGTCAGGACAGCAGGAGATTCTTCTGATTCCTGTAAATGCAGCAGGCGGAAAGTCGGGATTTGTAGATAATACAGCGTCGTATTCGGGAGGGGATGGAGCATATGGCGGATCCTATGGAGGAGCAGATTCTTCTCCGGAGGAAAAGAAAAAAGCGGATCCTATGGTTCCGAGAATTATTGTCAGCCAGTATGATTATGACAAAAATGCCGTGTCCGGAAAAACCTTCAGTACAAATATTACAATCTGCAATACAAGTGAAAAACTGAATGTAGAAAATATGGTTCTGAGTATGGAAACGGGAGAGAATGCGTCTCTGCAGGGAACTTCTAATATGGTCTATGTAAAAAGTCTGAAGCCCCAGGAGACCTACCGGACAGAATTGAAGCTGAAAACCCTGGAGGATGGAAAAACTGACAGTGCGGACGTTACCCTGAATTTTAAATATGAATATCTGAAAAATGATGAACGGACAGAGGTAGAGTCGGCCCAGAAAATTTCTGTTCCAGTACAGATTCCGGACCGCTTCAGCGCCGGAGAGCTTCAGACTATGGATGAACCTGTAGCGGGAGAAGAGTTTACAGTTTCTCTGCCCTATGTAAATAAGGGGAAAATACCTGTGAGCAATGTAGAAGCAGTGATAAAGACAGAGATGAAAGCCGGAGAAACATACAAGTATCTGGGAAACGTGGAGGCAGGTACCAGCGGAACCCTGGATTTCTTTGTCACACCGGAAGAAGCCGGAAACCAGAAGGTTCAGATTACTCTGACTTATGAGAATTCTGCAGGACAGGAAAAGACTGTGGAAAAGGAGAAAGTTTTTCAGATTGCAGAAGCAGAAATTTCTCCGGAGGAGGAGATGTTCAGTGAGGGATATATGACAGAAGCAGAAGAGCAGGGATATACCAAAGAAGGAAATAAAGCAAAAACAGGTTTGTTTGCCGCAGGAGGAGCGGGAACTCTGCTGGCCGCCGGCGCTGGTATAACACGGATTAGAAGGCGAAAAAGAGATACGGAAAACGAGGATTTTTAATATGACATTTAAAGATATAGCAAGTCTGAGTGTCCGAAATCTGTACAGGCGCAAGAGCAGGACACTCCTTACAGTTTCCGGTGTGGTAATCGGCTGCTGTGCAGTTGTTATTATGATATCCCTGGGGATTGGAATGAAAAAGTCCCAAGAGCAGATGCTGGAAGGAATGGGAAATTTAATGCGTATTACTGTAACGTCAGCGCCTCAGAATGTTGCAAAACGCCGCCTTCTTGACAAAAAAGGCGTCGATAAAATCAGAAAGCTACAGAATATTAAGGCGGTGGTACCAAAAAAGGAGATGGATCTGGAAGAGCTTAATCTGATTGCAGGAGACCAGGCCCGTTTTCAGTGTAATTATACGACCATTGTTGGAATTCCTGAAAAGGATCTTGAGGCTGCAGGCTATGAAATTAAAGATGGAAAAATGATTTCTGGAAGAGAAAACGAAGTGCTGGCAGGCGAGCACCTTGCCTACCAGTTTGTGGACAGCAGGAGACCTGACGGAAAGAATATGGTGGATTATTGGAGCGATGAGAATGCCCAGCCTTATTTCCCGATTCTTCAGACTCCCGTCGAAGTGGCGAAAAAAGAAGAAAAAGCAGCGGACGGCGTCCAGGAACAAAACAGTGCCAAAGCATCCTGGAAAGGCATTCAGAAGCTGACGGTTGTCGGGGTAACGAAACAGGATTTTGATAAGGGAGATGAAACCGAGGGCGGAATTATTATGGGGATGCGTGATTTCGACCGTATCCAGAAAGAAATCCGCAAAGAGACAAACATTAAATTAAGCAGGGAATATTCCCGGGTTCTGGTGGATGTAGATGATATCAGCCATGTGGACTCCGTGGAAAAAGAAATTAAAAGGCTGGGATACCAGACCAGCTCTATGGAAAGCCTTCGAAAACCTATGGAAGAAAGTGTGAAACAAAAGCAGATGATGCTGGCCGGACTGGGGGCTGTTTCTCTTTTTGTGGCTGCTATCGGGATTGCAAATACCATGATCATGTCCATAGTGGAACGGACAAGAGAGATAGGAATTCTCAAGGCTTTAGGCTGTTCTCTGTCCGATATCCGAAAGGAATTTCTCATAGAGGCCGGGATGATCGGATTCATTGGAGGAATAGCAGGTGCTCTGGTAAGCTGCGGTGTTTCATGGATTATGAATACATATATGGGATCGTCTCTGACAGGAGACGGGCTAATGATGATGATGGAGGAAGGGACTTCAGGGGCAGCTCTTTCCATCATACCGCCGTGGCTGATCGGCGCCGCCGTCCTTTTTTCCGTAATTATGGGAGTAGGAGCCGGATTCTTCCCGTCGAACAGAGCGGTAAAGATTTCTGCCCTTGAAGCAATGAAAGCATGAAAAGATTTTTAAATTTGCTTTGGCTCCGTATATGCATTTCTGTACGGAGCCAAAACAGTAAGCATGATTTTTATTTTATAAGGACTGCGATTTCTTCTTTTCCTCATATTCCTTTGTCAGCCTGCGCACCACTACCGTACAGGCAAGAAGGCCGATCAGATTGGGGAGCACCATCAGGCCGTTAAACATGTCGGACATGTTCCATACAAGATCTACCTTCAGGGTAGAACCGGTAATAACGAAGATCACTACCAGAACAGCGTAGATTTTTACCGCTTTGTTTCCAAAAAGGTGGCGGACATTGACCTCGCCGAAATAATACCAGCCTACAATAGTAGTGAAGGCGAAGAACAGCATACAGATCGCCACGAAGATTTTTCCGA
>LBJMC04200__coassemble_1606_pt1 | contig 10991 bp, 8 predicted proteins | sample LBJMC04200__metabat2_low_PE_022 | metagenome-assembled genome bin LBJMC04200 | reverse complement strand
TAACAGAATGTGGCAGATTTATCTGGTGGGGATAATTCTGCGGAAACTCAAGGGGGATTTGCTTGTTGCGAATAACTGGAAAAAAATATATAATATAGCAATGGACAAAAATAAAAGTGTTGAAAGCAGAGAAACGATTAGAATAAATAAATATCTGAGCAGCGCCGGCGTGTGTTCCCGCCGCGAGGCCGACCGGATGATCGAAGAGGGAAGAGTCAGCGTCAACGGACGCACGGTCCTTACCGGGGAGCAGGTGGACCCTTCGGCGGAAATCTTTGTGGACGGGAAACCGGTGGGGAAGACAACAGAAAAAGTGCTGCTTCTTTTTTATAAACCAAGGGGAATTGTCAGCAGTACGAAGAAACAGCGTCAGGAAATCACAGTTACAGAATACCTGAATTATCCTGTGCGCATCTACCCTGTGGGAAGACTTGACCGCGAATCGGAAGGCCTTCTTCTTATGACGAATCAGGGCGATCTGGTAAACCGTATCATGCGCGCGGGCAATTATCACGAGAAAGAATATCTGGTCACTGTGGATCATCCATTAACGGAAGATGTCCTCAGAGGCCTGGCGGGGGGAGTCCCGATCCTGGGCACCGTCACCCGCCCCTGCGAAGTATATAAGACAGGGGAGAAAAGCTTCCGGATCATTCTCACCCAGGGCCTGAACAGGCAGATCCGCAGGATGTGTGAATATTTCGGATACCGGGTAACAGATTTAAAGAGAGTACGGATCATGAACCTGACCCTGGACGGACTCCGGCCCGGAGAATATCGGGATATCCGTCCGGAAGAATGGGAAGAATTACAGAAAAGAATCGAACATTCATCAAATGAGACAGTGACAGGAGGACGTTATGGATACAGCCCTGCAGCAGATGAAGGATCTGGTAAAAAAGCTGAACGAGGCGGCAAAAGCGTATTATCAGGAAGACCGGGAGATCATGGACAACAGAGAGTACGACGAACTGTACGACCGTCTGGAGAAAATGGAAAAAGAAACGGGGATCGTACTGGCGGACAGTCCCACCGTAAACGTAGGATACGAAGCCGTTGATTCTCTGCCCAAGGAAAACCACGAGACCCCCATGCTGTCCCTGGATAAGACCAAGGACAGGGAGGTGCTGAGAGAATTTATCGGTTCCCATAAGTCCCTTCTCTCCTGGAAGATGGACGGACTGACCATTGTGCTTACTTACGATGGAGGCGAACTTGAGAAAGCGGTGACGAGAGGGAATGGCGTCGTGGGAGAGATCATTACCAACAATGCCCGTGTATTCCGCAATATTCCTCTGAAGATTCCCTTTCAGGGGCGTCTTGTGCTGCGGGGAGAGGCGATCATTTCCTACTCAGATTTTGAGCGGATCAACCGTTCTATAGAGGATGTGGATGCGAAATACAAGAATCCGCGGAATCTCTGCAGCGGTTCGGTGCGCCAGCTGAACAATCAGGTGACAGCTTCGCGCAATGTTTATTTTTATGCGTTTTCCCTTGTGTCCGCCCCGGGCGAGGATATGCACAATTCCAGAGAGTATCAGATGGAGTGGCTGAAGAAACAGGGCTTTGACGTGGTGGAATACAGGATCGTTACAGCGGAAACGCTTGACGGCGCGATGGACTATTTTGCTTCCGCCATAGAGAAGAATGATTTTCCGTCAGACGGGCTTGTGGCCCTGTATGACGATATCGCTTACGGGGAATCCCTGGGTACTACAGCGAAATTTCCGCGTAATTCGCTGGCGTTCAAATGGGCCGATGAGACGAGGGAAACAACGCTGCGGGAGATCGAATGGAGTCCGTCAAGGACCGGTCTGATCAACCCCATCGCCGTTTTTGATCCGGTGGAGCTTGAAGGAACCACCGTAAGCCGCGCCAGCGTTCACAACGTAAGCATTGTAAAGGAGCTTGAACTGGGAATCGGAGATACCATACAGGTGTATAAGGCCAATATGATCATTCCCCAGATCGCGGAGAATCTTACAAGAAGCGGCGATCTTACGATACCGGATATCTGTCCGGTGTGCGGGAAGGAAGCCCGGGTGATAAAAGAAAACGAAGTGGAATCCCTCTACTGTATGAATCCGGACTGCGTCGCCAAGAAGATCAAGGCTTTTACCCTTTTTGTCAGCAGGGACGCCATGAATATTGACGGATTGTCCGAGGCCACGCTGGAGAAATTTATTGCCAGAGGTTTTATTCACAACTTCGGAGATATTTTTGAGATCGGAAAATACCGTGACGAGATCGTATCCATGGAGGGGTTCGGGGAAAAATCCTTTGAAAACCTTATGGACAGTCTGGAGAAAGCGAGAGAAACGACGCCGGCCAAAGTGCTCTACAGTCTTGGAATCGCCAATATCGGCCTTGCCAACGCAAAGGTGATCTGCCGGCATTTCGGCGACGATCTTGATAAGATCCGCCGGGCCGGTGAAGAAGAGATAAGCGCCATTGACGGAATCGGACCGGTAATCGCCCGCAGTCTGGCGGAGTATTTCCGAAATGAAGAGAACAACAGGAAACTGGATCATCTTCTTGACCATCTGCATCTTCACAGCGAGGAAACGGCAGAGGAGCAGTCATTTGCAGGAATGAATTTTGTGATCACAGGAATCCTGGAACATTTTTCCAACAGAAGCGAGGCTAAAGCGCTTATAGAATCTCTTGGCGGTAAGGTGACGGGATCCGTGACGGGAAAAACCAGTTATCTGATCAACAATGATAAAACGTCCGGTTCCTCAAAGAACAAAAAAGCGGCGGAACTGGGAATCCCGGTTATTTCCGAGGAAGAATTTCTGAAACTTGCAGGCAGGGATCCGGAAGAAAGCGATTAAAGATGCACGGCTTCCTGAGTCCGGGAAACAGACCGGTATGACAGCATGAAAAAGGAGGAGACAGAAAATGCCGATTAAAATACAGAGTGATCTTCCGGTAAAAGAAATACTGGAAAGAGAAAATATTTTTGTGATGGATGAAAAAAGGGCGATCCATCAGGATATCCGCCCGATCCAGATCCTGATCCTGAATCTGATGCCTCTGAAAGAGGAAACGGAACTTCAGCTTCTGCGATCGCTGTCCAACACGCCGCTTCAGGTGGATGTGACTTTCATGGCGGTGGAAAGCCATCAGTCAAAAAATACCTCTCTCAGTCACCTGAATAAGTTTTACCAGACTTTTTCGGAACTGAAGGATATGAAGTTTGACGGTATGATCATTACCGGCGCCCCGGTGGAACAGATGGAATTCGAGGAAGTGGATTACTGGGAGGAGCTGGCGCAGATCATGGACTGGACAGATTCTCATGTGACCTCTACGATCTTTCTCTGCTGGGCCGCCCAGGCGTCCCTGTATCATTTCTACGGGCTTGAGAAGAAACCTTTGGATAAGAAAATGTTCGGTCTTTTCTGGCATAAGGTGATGAATCGCAAGATCCCGCTGGTGAGAGGATTCGACGATATGTTCCTGGCGCCGCACTCCAGACATACGGAAGTCTCCGCGGCGGACATTCACGCCTGCGGCGAGCTGACGGTTCTGGCGGAATCCGAAGAGGCCGGAGTTTTCCTGGCCATGGCAGACGGCGGCCGCAGGATCTTCGTCATGGGACATCCGGAATATGACAGGATCACACTGGACGGAGAGTACAAACGTGATATGGGAAAAGGACTCCCCATAGAAATTCCTGAGAATTACTACCGGGATAACGACCCTTCCAACAAGCCCCTTCTGATGTGGCGCGCCCATGCGAATAATCTGTATACGAACTGGCTGAATTACTACGTTTATCAGGTGACGCCCTACGATATGTACGGAACGCCCTTCTGAGCCGGTATTTACGGGGAATGAAGATAAACGTGATGTGACAGTTTTCTATATAAGGGAGATGACGGGTGGTTTGAAAAAGAATAAATACGAGATCGATATGTGCAACGGTTCCATTATGGACAAGCTGATCTCATTTTCTCTGCCGCTGATGCTTACGAGCATTCTGCAGCTGATGTTCAACGCGGTGGATATCATCGTAGTCGGCCATTATACCGGCAGCGAAGCGCTGGCTGCCGTTGGTTCCACAACCGCGCTGATCAACATCTTTACCAATCTTTTTATCGGCGTTTCGCTGGGAGCCAATGTCCTGGCGGCAAGATACTTTGCGGCGGGGCAGGATAAAGAAATGTCAGAGGCGGTACATACGGCCATAGCGCTGGCGCTGGTGAGCGGCGTGATCATGGCTTTCGTGGGAGTGGGAGCGACCAGGCTGGCGCTGGAAGTGATGGATACCCCGGCGAATGTGATCGATCAGTCTGTGTTGTATATGCGGATTTATTTCATGGGAATGCCGTTCTTCATGCTCTACAACTACGGCGCCGCAATTCTGAGAGCTGTGGGGGATACCAAGCGGCCGCTGATGTTTCTGGCAGTTTCCGGCATGGCGAACGTGGTGCTGGATCTGGCGTTTGTCATCGTTGTTCCGCTGGGTGTGGCCGGCGTGGCTATCGGTACCGTGGCTTCGCAGATGATCTCCTGTATTCTGGTCATCAGATGTCTGTGCAAAACAGAGAGCAGCTATCAGCTGCGGTTTTCCAGACTGGCGATCAAAAGCGTCTATCTGAAACGTATTTTTCAGGTGGGAATACCGGCGGGTATCCAGAGCACGGTTATTAATTTCAGCAACGCCATGCTGCAGTCTTCTGTAAATTCCTTCGGCTCCACAGCCATGGCGGGATATACGGCGGCCAATAATGTAATGGGATTTCTGTACGCTGCCGTAAATGCGGTCACCCAGGCGTGCATGAGTTTTACCAGCCAGAACTATAGCGTCCGCAAGCCAAAAAGGATGGACCGTGTTCTTGTGGACTGTATGATCCTTTCAGTAGGAGTATCTGTGGTGTTCGGCGTGGGAGCCTATGTGTTTGGTTCCCAGATCCTGAAGATCTATACGACTGACGCGGAGGTGATCCAGTGCGGACTTGAGATCCTTTCCATAACAACAGTTCCTTATTTTCTCTGCGGCATTATGGATCTGATCCCGGGAGCGCTGAGAGGGATGGGGCATTCCGCGGTTCCGATGATCCTGTCTGTCATAGGTACGGTTGGAACGAGGATTATCTGGATCTACCTTATCTTCCCGCAGCACAGATCCCTTTATTTCCTGTTTATATCTTATCCCGGATCATGGATCGCCACGATCCTTTTGCAGGCGGTATGTTTCTGGTTTGTACGGAAGCAGTGTCTGCGCCATCTGAAAATGGGCGGGGCGACAGTATAAAAATATATCAGTGAAATAATTTATGTGTAACAGATTTTGCGCGCGCCCATAAAATAAATGGAGCAATATGCGGAGGCAGCAAATGATTTCCATAAGTCTGTGCATGATTGTCAGAAATGAGGAGCGTGTTCTGGGAAGATGCCTGGAGAGCGTGAAAGATTTTGCGGATGAGATCGTCATAGCGGACACCGGTTCCGGGGACAGGACGGAGGAAATTGCGGCAGAGTTTACGGACAGGATATTCCATTATCCATGGCGGGATGATTTTTCTGCGGCGCGGAATTTCGCCATGGATCAGGGGCAGGGAGAATATCTTATGTGGCTGGATGCGGATGATGTGATCCCGGAGAGAAGCCTGGAAAAGCTGATGGAACTGAAACAGGCTTTTGACAGGGGAACAGACGTGGTCATGCTCCCTTATGTGACGGCTTTTGACGAACAGGGGCGGCCGGCCTTTTCCTACTACAGGGAAAGAATCGTAAGGAACAGTAAGGACTTCCGTTTTACGGGGAAAGTCCACGAGGTCATCCCGCCTCACGGAAAAATAATCTACGCGGATATTCCGGTGGAACACAGAAAAACAGATGCCGGGGACAGTGACAGGAATCTGCGTATATATGAAAAAATGATGAAGGACGGAGAAAAATTCGACGCACGCTCCCTTTATTATTACGGCAGAGAACTCCTGTATCATGGCAGATACCGGGAAGGCGCGCAGGCGCTGACAGAATTTCTGGAAAGGCCTGACGGGTGGGTGGAAAATCAGATCGACGCGACCAGGCAGCTGGCGTATTGTTTTTATGGTACGGGAGAAGACTCAAAGGCGCTGCAGGCGCTTTTATACGGCCTTTCTTTTGATGTGCCCAGAGGCGAGACCTGCTGCGATCTGGGGCGTCATTTTTTTGACAGAGAAAGATATGAGGAAGCAGCCTACTGGTATAAACAGGCGTTTACAGCTAAAAGAGCAGACCGGTCGGGAGCTTTTATCCGGGAGGAATGCTACGGCTTCCTCCCGGCAGTTTTTCTGAGTATGATATATGACCGGCTGGGGCAGAAAGAGATGGCCGGAATGTATCATGATCTGGCATATTTTTCCGGATAAGTTTCAGGATCTTTCGAAGGTCCCAAACACGGTTTGCTTTCCTTTTTCTGCCATGATACGTCCCCGTGCGATCACAGTATCCAGTTTCAGTCCTTCTTCTGTGAGAAGACAGATATCTGCGTCAAATCCGGGTTTTATATGGCCTTTGCCATTCAGTTTCAGGATGGCGGCCGGATTGGAAGTAATACCCTTTACCGCTGTTTCCAGCGGGATGTTTTCTTTCTGCACACATTCGCGGACTTCTTTGAGAAGACAGGACGCTTTTCCGATACCGATTCCCTGATATTCCCCCTTTGCGTTGAAAACCGGCATGCTTCCCTGGCCGTCGGAGGAGATGGTGAAACGGTCGCTGGATATTCCCATGTCCAGAAGTCTGCGGATGCCTTTACAAACACGCACTTCGTCGCAGATCGTCTCCCAGTAATCGATATCTTCATTTCCGGTAAAATCAATGGTTCCGCCGTCTTTCGCGAATTCCAGGCATTCATCAAAAAGAGCGGCGTTGCGGTTTACATGAGTGGGCAGAAACTGCGAGGCGGGTATTTCAGTATCGCGGACAACCTTCAGGATAAGATCCAGTTTGCGGGGGCTGTCGCCCAGATGGACGTTCACGATCCCTGCCTTGCCGGACAGCATGCCGGCAACCCGGGCGTCTGCCGCAATACGGGCAAATTCCTCAAAAGAAGGCTGTGAGGACCGGTGGTCGGAAATGGCCACTTCGCCTACGCCGATCACTTTATCCAGCATCATGATATCCTTCATAAGACTGCCGGTGAGAGTGGGGACTGGAACCTGATAGGCTCCGGTGTAAGTATAGGTGGTGACGCCTTCGTTCTCAAGGCCGTGGGCCTTTGCAAGAAGAGCCGTCATATCTCTGCCCACTCCGTCTGTGCCGATGCATCCCACCACTGTGGTGATGCCGTTCATTGTAAGGTCTTTCAGTCCTGCCCCGGGCGTTCTGGTATGGAACCCGCCTTCGCCTCCGCCGCCCAGGATATGTTCATGGCTGTCAATGAATCCGGGCACTGCAGCCATGCCTTCCCCGTTTATTTCTTCTGCCTTCAGCGCGCCGCCGAAATCGGCTTTCAGATTCTCGCCCACAGCGGCGATCTTATCTCCAAGAATAAGGATATCTTTTACTCCGGCGTATTCCGGCTGATATACTTTTGCGTTTCTGATGATCTTGACCATTCCCATATCTGTTCCTGCCTTTCTTATTACGACACAAGTCCCTCATATAGATGAGAGACTTGTGCAGATGATTTTATGAAATAAATTTACTGGAAGTTCATTGCCACAGCGATCGCTATGATAATGGTACCCATGATAAAGAAGAACGCCTGCATCTTGATCTGGAATTTGGCCCATTTGCCCCATTCGATCCTTGCAACGCCAAGCACGCCGATAAGGCTGGCGGATACAGGTGTGAACGCGTCCACGAAGCCGGCACCCAGCTGATAAGCCAGAACCGCGATCTGACGGGAAACGCCGACCAGATCGGAAAGCGGAGCCATGATCGGCATGGTGAGAGCCGCCTGTCCGGAGTTGGATGTTACAACCAGGTTGAAGAGACTCTGGAAGATATACATGAACCATGCTCCGATGAAAGAGGGAACTCCTTCAAGCACAGTACCGATAGCATACAGGATAGTGTTCAGTGTGGATGCCACATCCGCGTCTGATCCGCCAAGTACAAGGAGGATACCTTTCGCCATACCTACAACAACTGCGGTGCCTGCCAGATCGGCAACGCCTCCCTGGAATGCGGAAGCCATTCCGTTGATCGTCATACCGTTAAGTTTGAAGATTATGGCGATAACGCCTGCAACAAAGCCCATTACAAAGAACTGGGAGGCGATTTCCGGAATGTAGAAGCCTTTCTGGGTAACTCCCCAGATGATCCAGATAAGGACTGCCAGCATTTCCAGAAGGATCAGCTTATGTCCGAGGTTAAATTCTCTCTCTTCATCCGTAATAGCGTCCATACGGTTGCGGAAATATGCGTCGCCCGCGTATACAACAGATTTCTCCGGAGCCTTGCGGATGCGTTCAGCGTATACCATCATGAATGCCGCGGAAGCAAGCGTTACCGTAACCCACATAATGAGACGGAAAGTTGCGCCGGAAAGAACCGGAACTCCAGCGATACCCTGGGCAACAGCCACAGAGAAGGGGCTCATCCAGGATACGGCGTTACCCACCTGGGACGCAACATAGGTGACGGTTACTGCCACAATGGAGTCGTAGCCCAGTGCTATAACAAAGGGTACCATGATCATGGCAAAAGGAATACATTCTTCAGCCATACCGAAGGTCGCGCCGCCAAGAGAGAAAAGGATGAACAGAAGGGGCAGAGCCAGTCGTTCCAGACCTTTTGTCTTTTTGATGAACGCGTAGATACCCGCGTCAATGGCGCCTGTCTTCATAATGATACCGAAAGCGCCGCCCACAACCAGGATCAGCGCGCAGATACCTACTGCGGAGCCGGAGCGGTCTCCGGTTACAAGACCTTCAAAAACATAATTCAGGAAACCGAATCCGCCGAAGTCGTCAGTTCCCCAGATTTTGGCTGTTTTGTGAAGCTTCTTGCTGGTATCATAGAATTCTTCGCCGTACATGGAGTACATTTCATCATCGCTCAGTCCCACGGCGTCAAGATCAGCCTGGGTCCATGCGGAGGAGTCTGTCTCCATAAGAGCTGCCAGACCGTCGGGATCTACTTCCAGCTCTTCCATAAGGGCGGTATCCTTACTGATATCGGTAAGGGCCTGAGCTACAAAATCTGTATCCAGATTATAACTGTAGCGGAACGTGTCTGCCATAAGGACAGTTCTGGTGGCAGTGTCGCCGTTTGCGTCAGTGTATTCAATGGTGTGGGTGCTGAATTTACCTGCCGGGATCAGGAAGGTAAGGAGCCAGCAGAAGATCACCACGAAGAAGATGATCGCATAAGTATGAGGAGTTTTCAGTTTGGTAAGATCTTTTTTCTTAGCCGGAACGGTCTGCTCCTTTTTGCTTTTCCAAGACATAAAATTGTCCCCCTTTATTAGTATTCTTTTACATTTTAACTTGTTCCATAAAAATACACAATACAAAAATGATATTTTTATCCAAAATTGTAAGAATTGACGGATGTGTGTGGGCGGATATGGAAAATACAGTGAACAAGGATCCGTTAAAAGCATATGATATAGGGAAATAAACGGTTTAAAGGAGAAAAGAATGCTTTGGTTTAATAATAGAAGAGATCAGGATATGGAAGAGCAGTCCTGCGGATGTAATCCCTGCGGACCCTGCAGACCATGTCCGCCGCCCGGACCGTCAGGTCCGACAGGGGCGACGGGCCCAACGGGAGCGACCGGCCCTACGGGAGCGACCGGTCCTACAGGAGCGACGGGTCCAACGGGAGCAACCGGCCCGGCGGGAGGAGCGACGGGTCCAATGGGAGCGACCGGCCCTACAGGAGCGACGGGTCCAATGGGAGCGACCGGCCCCACAGGAGCGGCAGGCCCCGCGGGAGCAGCAGGTCCAACAGGTCCGGAAGGCCCTGCAGGCCCCACAGGAGCGACAGGCCCAACGGGAGCCACAGGCCCCACAGGAGCGACAGGCCCCACAGGGGCGACGGGTCCTACAGGACCGGCAGCTCAGGAAGCGCAGTTCCTGTCAGCATATTCTACGCCGCCGCAGGCGGGAACCACAGGAACGGATCTGATCCTTGACAGGAACGCCTCCCAGAACGGAACGGCAGTTACCCATGATCTGAACAGTCCTGCAGTGACGCTGCAGGAACCAGGGTTCTACAATGTATCCTTCCAGAGTGCGCTTGCTCCCGGAACAGGAGCGTCGTTCCCCCTGACGGTCACTCTTAATCTTGAACAGGACGGCACGATCGTACCGGGAACGACTGTACAGCATACTTTCAACAGCGCCACGGATACCGCTACGGTTTCGTTTTCACAGATCGTTCAGGCTGCGTCCGCTCCGTCCACACTGCAGGTGACGGGAGACGGCAGTCCATATTTCTACGGTCCTGTCTCCATGACAGTTCAGAAAATCGGATAAGTACCATGGCCGTGAGCTGCCCGGGTATCGCGGGGATCGGATGGGGAAGGAACTTCCCCTATCCGATTGTATACCTTTATTTCAGTATTTAATTTCAGTTGAATTTTATCTGTCATGACTGAGGGCAGTCATGATATAATAAACGAAAGAGAGAGGTGGATACAATGAAAATTTCAATTATCTATTACAGCAAAACAGGACACACAAAAGAAATGGGCGAAGAGATTGCCGCAGGAATCCGTTCAGAAGGCGGGGAAGCAAGGCTTTTTTCCATTGAGGAACCTCTGGATGCAGAGTATATCGCTTCCAGCGACGGCGTGATATTCGGAACTCCCACATATCTGGCAAGCACCTGCTGGCAGATGAAAAAATGGTTTGATGTGGACAGCGCCGGGATCAGTCTGGCGGGAAAACTCGGCGGAGTATATTCTACCGCACATTTTGCCCAGGGCGGCGGCGATATCGCTGTTATGACGCTGATCGGCCATATGCTGGTAAAAGGAATGCTGATCTAAGTCACAACCACCACTTCAAGTGGTGGTTTGGGTTGGCCCTCATAAGGGC
>LBJMC04200__coassemble_1457_pt1 | contig 11812 bp, 8 predicted proteins | sample LBJMC04200__metabat2_low_PE_022 | metagenome-assembled genome bin LBJMC04200 | reverse complement strand
CTGTTTCATACGGTAGTAAGTCATTTCTTCTAATGCGTTATATAGGAAAAGGGAGGAGACACTCCCGCAGGGTATTCCGGCTTTCGAAAGCCCGGATTCTGCTGGAGTGTCTCCTCCCAATATGTCAGATATAAAACACAGTGCTGAACCGGATCTCTACTGTACGATCACTCCGTCTTCGTCCCAGAGATCATGCCAGTCTTTTGCTCCTTCCCAGAGGAACACCTGGCCTTTTACAAGGCGGTTGCCTTTTTCCAGGGTGCTGATCGTCTTCATCTCTTCCTCTGTCAGCGGATCCTCTGTCACGCATTTCAGATTATCTGCATAGTGATGTACAGAGAAGGGAATCGCGATCTCGCCTCTCTGGTGAGCCCACTTGAGAGAAATAAGCGCCGTATTCACACCGCCGTGAGCCGCCGCGATCTCCTTCATCTCCGGAAGGTCAAGATCCGCCACATCTTCCGGGCAGATATCTCTTTCCGGTCTCCTGGGAGAGCCCAGAGGCATATAACCAACCGGCTGGATATTGTGAGCCACAAGATAATCAAAGAGTTCCTGCTGCTGGAAGCATACATGCAATTCCAGTTCGCAGGCTGCCGGTTTGATCTTCATCAGAGGAAGCACAGCCTCCAGCTTGGGAATAGTCATATTGGAAATACCAATATAACGGATCACGCCCTTTTCCACCAGGGCTTCACACTGACGGTAGGTATCCATAAACTCTTCCACACTGAAAGGTCTGGAATCAGGATTTCTTGATGTCACGTCGCATCCCGGAGCATGATAGTTGGGGAAAGGCCAGTGGATGAAATAAAGATCCACATAGTCGCACTTCAGATCCTCGATACTCTTTCTGCAGGCTTTCTCCACATCTCTGTGCATATCATTCCATACTTTTGTCATAATGAAGAGATCCTTTCTCTCCACCACGCCTTCATCGAAAGCCGCCTGGAACACTGCGCCAATCTGATGCTCGTTGCCGTAGCACGCCGCGCAATCGAACATGCGATAGCCGCTTCTGATGGCTCCTGCCACAGCCGAGGAAACATCCTCTGCGGAAACTCTGTCAGAGCCAAAGGTTCCCATACCGATGCAGGGAACTTCTTCCCCGGAGGGAAGGGTTACTTTCGGCACGATGGCCGGGTTGATGAATTCTGCCATAATAATTCTCCTTCTTTAATGATTTTTATTTATTGGGGATCGGGTGGTATGGGAGACGGCGGTTTGCGCCGCGGTATCCCCTGCGGACACGTTGATTTCCGCTTTTTGCTCCGCCGCTTATTGTGTGCGAAAATTAAAAACTCGCTTCGCTCAGACAGTTAATTTTCGCACACGCTATGCTCGCAAAAGTGCGAAAATCTGCCTGAAGTCCGCCGTGGGATATCCGCGGTGCAAACCGCCTGTATCTCCACCACCACACTCTTGAACCAATGGGGAACGCTGTGATGCCGCAACTCCTGCGGGGTGCACTCGACCTGTAACTGTCTTTATAATTTTGTAATCTGTATCTGCGGCAGCAGTCTCTCCATATCCTCCATCACGAAGAACCCTGTTTCTTCCCGCATGGCCGCCGCCGCGGATATCGCGCTGGCTCTTCTCAGGGTTTCCGGCAGGGACAGGCCCTCGCTGATCCCCAGTGCGAATCCGGCGATCATGGAGTCTCCGCATCCCACAGTATTTACCGCGTCGATCTTCGGAACCACCGCCCGGAAAACGCCCTCGTCGCTTACGGCAAGGGAGCCATCCGCTCCCAGGGATACCGCGACGATCTCCACGCCTTTCTGATGTATGGTCCTGGCCGCTTCGATGATCTCGTTAAGATCGTCACAGGATTTTCCGGTGAGCATCCGGATCTCGTCGATATTGGGTTTGATCATGGAAGGCTTCGCCTCAATCCCCATTTCCAGCAGTTTTCCGCTGGTATCCAGGATCACAGGTTTCCCCGCTTCCTTTACGATCCGCACCAGTCTTGGGTATGCGGTTCCGTCAAGTCCTTTGGGAACGCTGCCGGACATAGCCACCACATCCGCATCTTTCACCAGCTCCCGGAACTTCTCTTCAAATCCCCGGAAGTCTTCTTCTGTGAGGGTAAATCCCGGCTCCAGGAATTCTGTCTGCACATGGTTGACTTCATCCCAGATATTGATGCAGGAACGGCTTTCCCCTTCCACATGGTAAAAAGCGCTTTTGATCCCGAAAGGTTTCAGAGCCTCTTCAATATAATTTCCCGCGTGTCCGCCCACAAAACCTGTGGCAACGACTTCCTCGCCGTAGATGGAGGCCGGCTTGGAGACGTTCAGTCCTTTGCCGCCGGGAACATAGGTACATTCCTTTACCCGGTTCACCTCTCCCATCCTGCAGTCGTCCACCACATATCGCTTGTCAATGGCCGCGTTTAATGTCACTGTCAGTATCATTTCAGTCTTCCTCGTTTGATAAAAGAATCTTTCCTTTTACAAGTCCCGGGGTCTTGAAGAGCTGGAAGGCTTCCTGGGCCTGGCTCATGGGAATCTTCTTATAAATAAAGCCGGGATCGAATTTCAGCTGTCCTGTCGCGAAATAATGGGCTGTCAGTTCCCACTCTTTTCCCGGATAGGGGGCGCTGTAGGACATCCAGGAACCGGTGAGCTTGAATTCTTTCCGGTTCATATTCTCCCACTGGGCGGGAGTGAAAGTCAGGTTCTCATGAGGCGTTCCGATGAAGCAGACATGGGCCTTATTTGCCGCCAGCTCGAAAGCCATATGCATGGTAGCCACCTGACCTGCCGTCTCGAAGACGAAACCGTATCCCTGATTTCCTGTGATCTCCATTGCCGTCTTCATGTAATCTTCTTTTGTGGTGTTCACAATCTCGTCGGCGCCCAGACGCTGCGCCAGAGCAAGGCGTTCTTCGCTGATATCAAAAACAACCACTTTTCTGGAACCGAAGATCTTCGCCCACTGCATGGTAAACATTCCTACCGTTCCGCCGCCCAGGATGGCAACGTACTCGCCGCCCTGATAATCATTCTGGAACAGTCCGTGAAGAGCTACTGTGGAAGGCTCAAACATGGCCGCCTGATCGTAGGGAACAGATTTGTCAAAAGGAACTGCGTTCTGTTCCGGGATCACAACATAATCCGCGTTGCTTCCCTGCTCTCTGGAACCGATGAAACTGTAGTGTTTGCAGAGAGAATAATTTCCCTTCTGACAGTCGCCGCACTTCATGCAGGGAACCAGGGGAGCGCCGGAAACACGGTCGCCCACTTTCACTTTTGTGACGCCTTCTCCCACCTCCACAACATCTCCGGAAAACTCATGTCCCAGCACTATCGGGTAAAAATGTACGCCATGGTTGAGGACACGGGGGATGTCGGAACCGCAGATACCGGAATATCTTACCTTAACTTTCACATATCCCTTCTTTACCTCCGGTTCCGGAATCTCCTGATATTCCACCCTTTCATTTGCTGTTACTACTGCTGCGCGCATAATGATGATGCTCCTTTCCTGTCTTTGTCATAAGAATTTTGCTACCGTATTTATCCTGTAAAGGTCTGTCTCAGAAAATCATCTCTCTGTCATCAGAGGTCTGAGCGCCTCATACAGTCTCAGATACGTCTCGTAAGTCCTGTCATAGACTGCCCGGTTCGTCTCGTTTGGCTCGTGTCTTCTGGTTTCCGAAACTGTAAGTTTTACCGCTTCTTCATAATCCTTATAGAATCCGGTCCCCACTCCCGCAAGCATGGCCGCCCCCAGAGTGGTCGCCGTGTCGGAAGCCGGCACAACGATGGGCTTGCCGGTTATATCGGCTTTGATCTGCGTCCAGAGAAGAGAATTGGCCGATCCGCCCATGGCTCTCAGCACTTTCGCTTCCGCTCCGGCTTCTCCTGCCACTTCCAGGTTGTGGCGGAGGGAAAGAGCGACTCCCTCCATGCAGGCGCGTACCATATGGCCTTTGGTCTTGGAAAAATCAAGTCCGTAGAAAACGCCTTTTGCATATGGATTCCAGATAGGCGAACGCTCTCCCGCCATGTATGGGAGAAATACCAGTCCATCGCAGCCGGGAGAAACTTTTTCCGCGATTTCATTCAGCTGATTCAGGGAAGAAACTCCCGTCTCCTCCTTCATCATCCGTTCATAATCCGCAAACTCCCTTTCAAACCACCGCATGACGCCTCCGCCTCCGGTAGTTCCGCCCTGAAGAAGCCACAGGCCGGGAACCACATGGAATCCCAGGATCAGCCGGGGATCCGCTTTGTATTCTTTCGTACAGATACTCATTCCGCCCGCCTGTCCGCCCTGCTCCTGGGTTTCTCCCGGATGGATCACCCCTGCTCCCAGCGTTCCGCAGGCAGCGTCAAGACCTCCTGCCGCCACAGGCGTACCCTCCGCGAGACCGGTTTCCCGGGCCGCTTCTTTTGTCACCGTACCCACGATCTCATCGCATCCGCGGATCTCAGGAAGAAACTCACGGGGAACACCAAGACGGTCGCACATCCTGTCATCCCATTTTCCTGTCCTCATGTTGAAACAGTGCAGGCCGTAACCCTGGGACAGTTCCTGCGTCATCTCTCCTGTCAGTTTAAAAGCAATATAACTGTTGGACTGCAGTATCCTGTATGTATTCCGGTAAACCTCCGGAAGATTCTCTTTATACCAGAGGATCTTTGCCGTTGTATAAGACGGCTGGAGAGAATTTCCCGCTGTCCGGAAAATCTCTTCCGCGCCGATCTCTTCGTTCAGCCTGTCGCAGATATCCTGCGCCCTGGTATCCATCCAGATCGGCGTGTTGGTAAGAACGTTTCCCCTGCGGTCAACGGCAATGGCAGACCAGCTCTGTCCGTCAATTCCTACTCCTGCGATCTCTTCCGGCAGGATACCCGCGCGCGCTATGCTCCCCCGCACCGCGCCGCACACGGCTTTCCACCATTCCTCCGGGTTCTGTTCCGCCCAGCCTTCATGGGGATAATAAACCGGATAATCGCCGTTCTCCGCCGCCAGAACTCTGCCCGACCTGCCAAAGACGGCAACCTTGCATGCGCTTGTTCCGATATCAATACCCAGTAAATATGATTTCATCATTCTTTTCCTCTTTTATTCTGCGCTGATCTTCAAATACTTTTCCAGGTTCCGGCAGCCTGGTCACACCTGGTGTTTCCTGTCCGGCGTTCCCGGTTCCTGTCCCGCCACACAGCGGACCGATCTGCCTGCGATAATCTCTGTATTCAGCTTCTCTGTCACATATGCTCCCGTGTCCCCGCCGCCTTCCAGACGCTTCAGCATAAGCCCGGCCGCCTCTCTGGCGATCTCCACCGTAGGCTGGGACACGATGGTAAGCTTGGGGCTGCAGGCTCTGGCGAACTGAAGATTATCAAAACCGATCACCGACAGCTGATCCGGCACCTGGATCCCCAGTTCATTCAGGCCGATCACAGCGCCCATGGTCATCTCATAGTTTGTGACAAACACCGCCGTCATATCGGGATTGTTTTTTACCAGAGTTTCCAGTCCTCTGACGCCGCCCTGGATCGTATAATCGCCTCTGCAGATCAGGGATTCGCGGAAAGGAACTCCGTGTTTCTCAAAGGCTTTCCGGTAACCGGAAAGCCGCTCCTGGGCGGTGGAAATCTCTTCCGGTCCCCCGATGATCCCGATGGTTCTGTGTCCGTTGGCAAAAAACAGATCCATCGCGTCCTCCGCCGCCTTCTCATTGTCCACCAGAACACTGTCGCATGCGGCTCCCTGTATCTTACGGTCGATGAGCACTACCGGCCGTCCTGTCTTAAGGAATTTCCGGAGATGTCCTCCCTCTGTGTCCACCGGCATATTGATGATCCCGTCCACACGTTTCCTGCTGAGAAATTCCACCGCTTCCTGTTCCAGCGCCGGATTCGTCCGGCAGTCGCAGACGATGGTGGCGTATCCGTGATTTCTCAGAATATCCTCCATCTCTGTGATGATCTCCGCGCAGAAAACGTTGTTCAGTTCAGGGATCACAACGCCCACTGTCCTGGTGGCGTTTGTTTTCAGCCCTCTGGCGACTTCATTGACTTCATAGTGAAGCTCCTCGATTGCTTCTTCGATTTTTTTCCGGTTTTTTTCTCTGACATTCCCTCCGTTAAAGTAAGAGGAAATGGTGGCCAGACCCAGGCCGGTCCTGCGGGCTATATCCTTCATCGTCGCCGCCATATTATTGTCATCCTTTCTCCGGATCTTCCAGCTGACCCGTCAGGCATTCCCGTCCGCCTGTGCGGGAGCAGAATTTTATTCCGCTTTTCCGTCGCATCCGCAGACTTTCATGCGGTATTTCACAAGTTCTTTTACCGCCTCGATAGCCGCGCGGCCGTACGCTTTCGGATCGATGGTATTTTCTTTTTCCGCGAATGTAGCTTTCACAGCTTTGGAATAGACGTCGCGGAGCTCTGTGGCAAAATTCACCTTACACATACCACGTTTCACACAGTCTCTTACGTCGTCGTCGCTTAAACCGGAAGCGCCGTGCAGTACCAGCGGAACGTCCACCACTTTGCGGATCTCGCTGAGACGCTCTTTGTCCAGCACCGGAGTTCCCACATAGAAACCATGGGCGGTTCCGATGGCCACAGCAAGTGATGTTACGCCTGTGCGCTCCGCGAATTCTTTTGCTTCTGCGGGATCTGTGTTTGTATCGGCCTCAGCCTCCAGGTCGTCTTCTTTGCCGCCCACTTTACCCAGCTCCGCCTCGCAGGGGATATCAAGAGCCTTCGCCACATCCGCAACCTTCTTTGTAAGCTGGATGTTTTCTTCAAAACTCAGCTTGGAGCCGTCGATCATCACAGATGTGTAACCTGCGTGGATTGCACGCATGGCAAGTTCAAAGCTGTCGCCATGGTCAAGATGGAGACATACGGGTACGGAAGCCTTCGCCGCCTCGGCTGCTACGATAGCCGCATAGGTTTCAACCGTTCCGTATTTCACTGTGGAAGGCGTCGTCTGGATCATTACCGGGGCTTTCAGCTCCTCCGCAGCGGCAATGATAGCCTTAACCATCTCCATGTTCTCCGCGTTAAAAGCTCCCACAGCGTATCCTCCCTGCTGTGCTTTCAGAAGCATTTCTTTTGATGTGACAAGTGGCATAATCTTTTCCTCCTGTGTTATATTTTTTCAGGTAACGGTTTGCATTTTTTCAAAACCGAAACGTTTCTGTTTTGTTTTATCATACTCTCTCCCGCTCTTTTTGTCAACCGTAAAATATTCATCAATTACCGTAAAATATTACCTTGAAAACCTGTTCCGATACAGGTAAATTTTAAAGTAGATATGTATGAATACGAATAGAAATCTGGAGGTATGTCAATATGTTAAAAGGAATTCCCGAAATCTTATCACCTGAATTACTGAAAGTATTATGCGAAATGGGACACAGCGACCGTCTGGTGATCGCCGACGGAAACTTCCCTGTTGAGTCCATGGGAAAGAACGCCATCACAATCCGCTGCGACGGCCACGGAGTACCGGAGATCCTGGAAGCGATCCTCAAGGTATTCCCTCTGGATACCTATGTAGAACATCCGGTAAATCTGATGGAAGTTATGCCCGGGGACAATGTAGAGACTCCCATCTGGGATACATACAAAGAGATCATCCGCAAATATGATGACAGAGGCGACGCAGTTGTAGGCAATATCGAACGTTTCTCTTTCTATGACGAGGCTAAAACCGCATACTGCATCATTTCCACAAGTGAAAAAGCTCTTTACGCAAACATCATGCTGCAGAAGGGCGTTGTGATCAACGACTGACACTGATTATTCTCACTGTCCAGTCAGAACAGGACAAATACCAGGGCACTGTGAAACAGATGACTCCGTCTGTTTTACAGTGTCTTTTTTACAGACATTTACTTTATGAGATGACTGGACATTATCCCTGACAGCGTGATATGATAATAAGTAGTAATTTTACAGGAGGTTATTATGCACAGAAAGAACATATTAAGAAAACGCGGACTGGCTTTTCTGCTGACCGTTTCTTTCATTTTCGGCAGTACCTCTCCTGCAGCCGCAGGAGATTTCACCTCCGGTATGATTCCCGGAGAAAGCGTCAGTCCCGCTGAAACAGATGTCGGCGAACCCCTTTCTGGCACTGACGAAAACCTTTCAGATACCGCCGGTTCTCCGGACATTGCGGCAGACTCTGTCAGTTCAGATCAGGAATTGCTTTCTGACCAGGAAACATTTTCAGATCAGGAGTTGTTTTCAGATCAGCCTGAATCCGACACGTTCAGCTCAGGTGATACAGACAATAATCAGGCGGCTGATTATATCCTGGGCCGCCCCATGACCGCGGCCGAGTGGGAAGAACAGCTTGCCCCCATGGAAAACCTTACCGCATACGCGCCTCTGGAGGATGCGGAAAGCGAGTTGGGAATAAGCCTGTACAGCACTCAGGCTCCTTATTATGATTCCCGGGATGCCGGACTGGTCACTTCGGTCAAGAACCAGAATCCTTTCGGCATATGCTGGGCCTTCGGCCTTGCCTCAAATTATGAGACTTCTCTTCTTTCCCAGGGACTGGGAACGTGGGATCTCTCAGAAGAGCATCTGGCCTATTTCTGGTCGCACCGTGTCAATGATCCTCTGGGCAACACGCCGGACGACCGGATCGTCCATCTGGGAAACACTTACCACGACAGGGGCAACGGCATGGTGGCATCCTTTTTCCTGAGCACCTGGTCCGGTATGGTCACAGAGGATAAAGCCCCTCTTCCCACAGACAGTTCTCATACCGCCGATCTGTCTGCGCCTCTGGATGAAAACCTTGCCTACGATACAGATGTATATCTGACAGATGCTGTATTTTCAGCCTATTCTGTGGACAGGATGAAACAGCTTCTCCAGGAATACGGTTCTGTTACCGCCATGATCTATCTGGACAGTTCAGGCACATACTACAGAGCGGATACCGCCGCCGCATGTTATCCGTCTTCAGGCGGCGTCAATCATGCGGTCACTATAGTCGGCTGGAATGACAACTACGCCAAAGAAAACTTTCCCGCAAAGTCTGACGTCCAGAATGACGGCGCCTGGATCGTGAAGAACAGTTACGGAAACTTCTGGGGAGACAACGGATATTTTTATCTTTCCTATGAAGACGCTTCCATCACCAACCTTGTTTCCAATACCGTTACCACACAGCCTGCCTACCCCAATAATTATTTTTATGACGGGGCTGCCTGCGGAATCTCTTCTGTCACACTGAAAAAAGGCTATTCCATTGCCAATGTTTTCACCGCGACAGCAGGAAACGGCAACGCTGAAGAACTGGGAGAAATTGTAACGGCATCCAAAAAAGACAATACCAGTTACCAGATTCAGATTTATACCGATCTGAAAGATCCGTCGGATCCGCTCAGCGGTACTCCGGCTTTCGACACACCGATGGAATACTTCCAGTCCCTGGCAGGGATCGATACCATCACTCTGGAAACTCCTGTAACACTGACACAGGGAAGCAGTTATTCCGTCGTACTTACGCTGATGGATGAATCCACGCCCTATTATGTGGAAAACACTACCACCGTCACCTCGTCCTCCTGGTTCCAGGCGATCGCCGGACTTGAGGCCGGACAGAGCTTCTATACCTCTAACGGAAAGAACTGGGCTGACTGTGCCCTGCAGAAATCTCCTTTCTGCTTTTCTATTAAAGCTCATACAAAGACGCTGGATGCGCCGGTTGCAACACCCACTCCGACACCGGCTACATATAAAGTGACTTACCACAAAAACAGTTCCCTGGCTATCGGAGATGTACCGTCAGACCAGACTGCCTACACTTCCGGAAGTACAGTCACTGTAAAGAATGCAGCATACTGTAATACGCATTTCTTTACAGGATGGAATACGGAATATGACGGAAGCGGCACAAGCTACGCGCCCGGAGACAAGTTTACGATCACGGGAAATATCACTCTGTACGCACAGTGGAAATCCGCATATATTTCATCGGACAATCTGATATTCCGTGTGAAAGGGAAAAATGAGGTCACCTGCAGCGGAACGACAGACCGGTATATCAAATCCCTGGTCGTACCCACCACGATACGTTACGCCGGGATCACCTATAAAGTTACATCTGTATGGACAAAAGCTTTCTACGGTCATACCATGCTGAAAAAAGTCGCCATCGGCAATAATGTAACCGCTATCGGAAGCCACGCGTTCCGCGACTGCAAAAATCTCGACCGGGTTGCCATCGGAACAGGACTCACGCGAATAGGCGCATACGCCTTCCGCAATGTAAAAAAAGGATGTATTATTCAGATTAAGAGCATTAAACTAAATAATGTGGGATCAAAGATTGATTCCTACTCACCGCAGATGACCATCCGGGTGCATCCTCAGAAACTGAGTTATTACCGCCGTCTGTTCAGCAGGCGCTCCCGGACAATCTCAGTAATCGCCTACAAAATAAGCTAAAAAAACGGGACTATCAATATGATAGTCCCAATTTTTCAGCGTTTTCTGAAATGATAGATAAAAAGACCGCCCACTGCGGCAACTGCCGCCAATATGATAAAAACCAACGGAACGCCGGAGGGAGCGGTGTCGGTTTGCACCTCCCGGCTTGCCGCATCTGCCGCGCCGGGAGTTTCTGTCGGTTCTGCTTTCCTCTCGTTTCCGGCGGTCTCTTCCTGCGCCATCTCCTCATCTTTCTCTTCCGCTTTCTCTTCTGCTTCCGGCGCTTCTGTCAGTTCCACTTTCTCTTCCGCTTCCGCCGCTTTCGTGGGCTCCACTTTCTCTTCCGCCGCTTCTGTCAGTTCCGCCTTCTCTTCCGCTTCCTTTGTGTCCTTCAGTTCTGCAGCTTCAGCCGACGGAGACTCACTTTCGTCTTCCGCTTCCGTCAGTTTCGTCTTCTCTTCCGCTTCCGGTATTTCTACATTTCCAACAGACGGAGTTTCGATCACGGCTGCTGTTTCCGGTATTTCTGCCGTATCCGGTTCCATTTTCCCGTCAACATCCTCCTTCTGAATCCCGGTATCCTTCCCCTCACGGGTTTCATCCAGGTTTACCCAGCCGTCTTTTTCCAGGGAGTCTGTCACTCCCCAACGGCTTCCGTCCACCATTTCCGCCTCCTGTACGATGTGCAGGGTTTCGCCGTTTTTTATCTCTTCTGCTTCGGGAACCGCGCCGTATTTTTCTCCCGGGCCCTGATAGAGATGGATACCGTCCTCATCAGAATCAACAGTTACATCGTAATCCGTATTATAATCAACATTATCGCTTCCCGCGATATAGAGCTCTGCATCTATAGCTTCCTGCCGCGACTGCGCCGGCTTCAGTTCATCCTCCGGTACATAGCCGTACATTCCATGATATTGCGTATATCCCCAGAGACGATTATCCTTCTCGTCCTCCACTTCCCCTTCTATGCGAAGAGCTGTCCCGTTCGGGATCAGGCTGTCGTTCAGTTTCGTTGAATTCAGGTCAGGATCGGAATAAATATCCACACCTCCCGCCTTTGATTCCACGATCATATAATAATCTGTCCGGTAGTCAGGTTCCGTTCGTTTCTGCACGTCTGCCAACGCCGGTACCGCACATAATAATACATATACAGCCAGAAGAACCGCCGCGGTAATTCCTGAAGTCTTTCTTCCATAAAATCTTTTCATATCTCCTCATTCCCCTTATCTGCAAAGTTCCGCCTGGCGCACAGTTCCATGCGGATGCAGGATTAAATTATTTTAACTCCCTCCGGTCTTCACACTGGAACACCTTCATCATAGCACAGAAATTCTCCCCTGATAATCCCTCTTTTGACAAACTTTGCGAGAAAATACGACATTTGG
>LBJMC04200__coassemble_935_pt1 | contig 16266 bp, 15 predicted proteins | sample LBJMC04200__metabat2_low_PE_022 | metagenome-assembled genome bin LBJMC04200 | reverse complement strand
ATCAGGCGTGGAAGCTTCTTGTCAGCGTACGCCTTGCGGCCCAGTGTACGGATGCAAGAGTGAATGTCGTGGTGGAGGATCTTTACGCGAAGTACCCGGATGTGAAATCTCTGGCCGAAGCGGAGCCGGAAGAGATCGAGGCCATCGTAAAGCCCTGCGGTTTGGGAAAGAGCAAGGCCCGGGATATCAGCGCCTGTATGCGGATCCTGCACGAACAGTACAATGACAATATACCGGAAACTTTTGAAGAGCTTCTGAAGCTTCCGGGAGTGGGGCGCAAAAGCGCCAACCTGATCATGGGAGATGTGTTCGGCAAGCCGGCCATAGTGACAGATACCCACTGTATCCGTCTGAGCAACCGGATCGGACTGGTGGATAATATCAGAGAACCGAAGAAAGTGGAGATGGCTCTGTGGAAGATCATTCCTCCGGAGGAAGGCAGCGATTTCTGCCACCGTCTTGTATATCACGGAAGGGATGTATGTACGGCAAGGACGGCGCCGCACTGCGACAAATGCTGTCTGAGCGACGTCTGCAAAAAGAATATCTGAGATAAAATGCCTGTCTTAATTTTGATTTAAGGCAGGCATTTCGCATATTTTTCTGAATAATTGGTATGATAAACAAGAATAAAAAGAAAAAGTTGTTGTTTGGAACATTGATGTCGGAAGATGGTATCTGTATAATTTTCATAATGCAGTATACTTGGATGTCGACCGATCTGTTATATGTTCCGGCAATGAATGAGTTCCGGGAAGGAAACTGGTCTGTTCTCTGACGGTTACTGTAGAAAGGGAGGAATGTCTGTGATTATCCCAAGAAAACAGATGCAGAATATTGTGGAGGAGCTGGAGGATACAATTCAGAAAAATATTAATATAATGGATGAGACCGGATGCATTATAGCCAGTTCTGATATGTCAAGGATCGGGACATATCATTCCGGCGCGCAGAGGGTCATCAGCCAGAAACTGGACGAACTTGTCATCAGCAGAGAAAACCCGTATGCAGGCGCAAAAAACGGAATCAATCTTCCGATTATCATAGAAGGCGAAATTGTCGGAGTGGTGGGGATAACCGGGGAAAAAGAGGAAGTACAGATCCTTGGAAAGATTATACAGAAGATGACCAAAATACTGATCATGGAGAACTACCAGAATAACCAGAAAAAGGATATGGAAAATATGCGGAATAATTTTCTTTTCAGCTGGTTATTCGCCAGTGAGGATAATGGCGAGACTGAGGAAAACATGAAACTCCGGGGACAGCTTTTGGGGATCGATACGAATCTTGACAGGGTGGCAGTGGTTCTGGGCGTTGTTCATAACGGTGAAAAAATGAAGATCCAGGAGGCTGAGTCAGAACAGAAAATTTATGACAGGATCATAAGAGAAATTAACAGATGCCTGAACAAGGACGCACATCATCTGGTATTCCAGATCGGAATGAAGGTGATTATTTTTTTCCATTGTAAGGATATGCAGATAATTTACCGTTCGGTGCAGGAGATCATCAGTAACGTAGAGAAGCAGTATGACTGCTCTCTGTATGGCGGGATCGGTTCTGTGGGAACCAACCGAGGGGAAATAAGGCGCTCCTACCGGGAAGCGGATACAGCCTGCAACCTGGCGATGCGTCTGAAAAACCGGAAGATAAAGATATACTCGGACGTCGATATGGAACTTCTGCTGGAAAATATTTCCAAACACGACAGAGACCTTTTTGTGAAACGTGTGTTTAAAAACTGCAAAGAAAGAGATATTCTTTCCTGGGTGCAGCTTTTGAGATGCTATTCTGAGAATAACGGATCCATTACAAAGACGGCAGAGGACTGCTATATTCATAAAAACACACTTCAGTACCGTTTGTCCAAGCTGAAGGAAATAACAGGATATGATCCCCGCAACATCAACGAATCCATACCACTATATATTGCCATGCTTATCTATGAATTTGACCATGCGATGTGACGGGGGTTATAGGAAGGGCTTCTGCCGGATGTAACAGATTATTACAGCGGCAGGAGCTTTTAATATGCTTTGGATGTTATAACAAAAATAAACGGAATTCTATGGTAGTGGGAACGATGGTTTTACATATAAGTTTTTTTATAATTTAATAAAAAAGAACGGAGGGCAGTTTATGGATGGTTTTATTAAAAAATTCAGTTTGGAAGGCAGGAAGGCAATTGTTACAGGCGGAGCAAAAGGATTGTGCAACAGTATGGCACAGGCGCTTCATGATGCCGGCGCAGAAGTAGTTCTTGTCGATATTCTGGATATGGTGGAAGATTCCGCTGAAAAAATGTCCAAATCAGGAGCACCGGTCCATGCAGTAAAAGCAGACCTGTCAAAAAGAGAATCTTTGGAATCTGCTTACCGGGATTGCCTGGAGAAGCTTGGAGGACGTGTGGATATTCTTCTTAATGGCGCCGGTATTCAATACAGATGCCCGGCAGTTGATTTTCCGCAGGACAGATGGCAAAAGATACTGGATATTAATTTAAGCGCGGTATTCTTTTTGTCACAGCTTGCCGGGAAGACAATGCTGCAGCAGGGATATGGCAGAATTATAAATGTTGCTTCGATGACTGTATACTGTGCAAGTGTTCTGATTCCCGCATATGCGGCAAGTAAGGCCGGAGTGGCGCAGATAACCAAAGCTCTTTCGAACGAATGGGCGGCGGGAGGCGTGAATGTAAACGCGATAGCTCCCGGTTATATGGCAACAGAATTGACTGCGAATATGAAAACTGTCAACCCGAAGCAATACGAAGAAATTACAGGCAGAATTCCTATGGGAAGATGGGGGACAGCGGAAGACCTTCAGGGTACAGTTGTTTTTCTGGCTTCAGAAGCTGCAGAATATATCAGTGGTGCTGTAATACCTGTGGACGGCGGATTCCTTGGGAAGTAATAATTTAACTATTTGAATAAAAACAGAGAATACTAAGATTATTCAATGAAATATATCATAGTATTCTCTGTTTTTTTATATTTTGAGAGAAAAGAGAATATATTTTATGGTTTCTATAACAAAACAATGATATTTTATTCGTTCTTTGTAATATTGTTAGAAAAGACGGTGGTTTATATAATGAGCACATAATATATTTGTGCAAAATACACATATTCGCATAGTTGAAAAAAGAAAAAATATGCAACATAACAATGAAAGGATGAAGGAGGGAGAGTGGACTTGTGAAAGTGTTTATTGCAACAGATTCCTTCAAAGGAAGTTTAAGCAGTATACAGGCCGCGAAAAGGATGAAAGAAGGAATACTGAGAGTTTTTCCTGAAGCGGTAATTGAATATTCCCCCGTTGCTGACGGCGGCGAGGGGACGGTAGACACCATGATCGCCGCTATTGGCGGGGAAATAAGACATCATTCCGTTATGAAACCCAACGGGGGCTATACAGAAGCTAAATACGGAGTTCTGAGCAGCGGGAAAGCAGTTATAGAAATGGCGGCAGCTTCCGGTCTTCCGCTGGTCTCTCCCCAGGAACGCAATATTATGAATGCGACTACATATGGAGCAGGGGAACTCATAAAAGCGGCACTTGATGCGGGATGCAGAAATATTCTCGTAGGCATCGGCGGGTCTGCAACGAATGACGGCGGTGTTGGTATGGCCCAGGCGCTGGGAGCTTCTTTTAAAGACAAGAATGGAAAAGAAATCGGTTTTGGAGGAAAAGCTCTTGCAGAAATTGTGGACATTGATCTCAACGGTCTTGATGAACGACTGAAAGATACAGAGATAACAGTTATGTGCGATGTGACTAATCCTTTGTACGGTGAGAATGGGGCAGCCAGAATATATGGACCGCAGAAAGGAGCAACAGAAGAACAGATAAAAGAACTGGATGAGGCGCTGAAAAATCTTGCGGATGTTACAGAAAAAGTATTGGGGAAAGATTTCAGATGGATTGAAGGCGCAGGCGCGGCCGGCGGTCTTGGAATGGGAATGAAGGCTTTTTTAAATGCAAATCTCAAACCGGGAATCGAGGCAATTATGGATGCTTCCAATATTGATGAAAAAATAAAAAGAGCAGATGTTGTGGTGACGGGGGAAGGGAGGATCGATAACCAGTCTGTCTGCGGAAAGGTGATAGACGGAATTGCGAGAAGAGCCCGTTTATATAATAAACCGGTTATTGCAGTTGTGGGCAGCGCAGAGAGTGAACTATCTGATGTATACGCGGCAGGCATTGAATCTGTAGAGGCGGCAATCTGCAGGAACATGACGATCAGTTATGCAATGAATGAAGCATCTACTCTGGTAGCGGATGCTGCAGAGCGGATCATGAGATCGATCAGCGTAGGAATGAAACTATATTCAGCTGAGACAGAGGAGGAATAAAAATATCAAGGGTTGAGGAGGTATTTCGATGGATATTTATTTGCAGGCAATTATTAACGGCTTGATGGTTGGAGGAATTTATGCTCTGGTAGGCTTAAGTCTGACAATTATCTTCGGAGTTATGAAAATTATCAATTTCTGCCAGGGCGAACTTCTGATGCTTGGAATGTATGTGGCTTTTGTATTGTATGACGTGTTCGGGATGGATCCATTTCTTGCGATCCCGATTGTAGCAGCAATTATGTTTGTGTTCGGAGCGATTCTTCAGTCTACTCTGATCACAAGGTCAGTTCGCGAAGATGATGATTCCAATGTGCTTTTTTTAACAGTGGGTCTGGGGATTCTGTTTCAGAATGTCTGCCTGATAGTTTTTAAATCAGACTATCATACGGCAGTAAGTGCATTATCACAGAAAAATATGACACTTGGTTCTGTTACCATAAGTATCCCTCGATTGGTGAGCTTTTTGATTCTGATCGTGGTTACAGTACTTATTTTCCTTTTTCTGCATTATACAACGATCGGAAAACAGATCCGGGCCACATCACAGAACAGAACAGGAGCGCAGGTTTCTGGTATAAAAACCAGTGTTGTTTATGCATCTACCTATGGACTTGGAGCGGCTATTGTGGGAATTACAGGCGCATGTCTGATGTCATATTATTATGTTTTCCCAACAGTAGGAGCTGTATATGGAACCAGATCTTTCATAGTTGTTACATTGGGTGGCCTTGGCAGTATTCCGGGCGCGCTGATCGGCGGAGTCGTTCTCGGACTGCTGGAAACCCTGGGTTCAGTGGTGGTCGGCGCATCCTTTAAGGATATGGTGGTTTTCGTTGCCTTTATCCTGATACTTGTTGTTAAGCAGATGGTTAAGACAAAAAGGGGGTAGGATAATTATGAAGAGAAGAATAGGATCCCGCCAGATATTATTGGCGATTATCGTGATTATTGTGGGTCTCATGCCCCTTTATATTAAAACACCATACATATTATCTATTTGTGTTACCACTTTTTACATTGCCAGCGCGTCGCTTTCATGGAGCGTTCTGGGAGGCCTGACAGGACAGAATTCCCTTGGACATGCAGGTTTCATGGGGCTTGGGGCTTATCTCAGTACTTTGCTGCTGCTTAATTTCAATATTTCTCCCTGGATCAGTATTCCGATTGTTTTTGTAGTAGTCGGTGCGATCTCTGCATTGTTACTGTCTCCGTGTTTCCGGCTGCGAGGAGTTTATTTTACTCTGGTTACCATTGCTTTTGCAGAGGCTTTCCGTAATCTTTTTACCAACTGGGAATATGCCGGAAAAGGCGGCGGTCTTCTGCTTCCTTTCGGAAAGACAGATTTCTTTCTGATGAGATTCATGGGGAAAGAAGCATACTTCTATCTCAGTCTTGGGATGGCGATCGTTATTTATATCATAGTAAGAATCATTGACCGTTCAAAACTGGGATACGGGTTGAAGACAGTAAGAGAAGACGAAGACACAGCCAATGCGATTGGAATAAATCCCTGGAAATATAAAGTGATTGCTGCCTTTATCAGCTGCGGTATGATCGCAGTCTGCGGTGTGTTTTATGCAAACTATTATCGTTTTATTGATCCGGAAATCATGATACAGGCACAGTCGGTAGAATATATGCTTCCGGCATTGATCGGCGGTCTGGGGAGTGTGACAGGCCCGCTCTTGGGAGCTGTTATCATCACTCCGATTTCACAGCTGTTAAATGCGAATCTCAGCAGTATTGCCGCAGGCTTTGATCAGATCGTGTATGCTGCGATTCTGATTCTCGTGATTCTGTTTCAGCCGAAAGGCATCATGGGCTGGTTCAATGAAAGCCGCCTGAAAATAAAGGTTAACAGATTCTTTGATTCATTGGACGAGAAAATTTTCGGTAAAAAATAAACTGCGGAGGAGGAATTGACTATGGGAAATATTCTGGAAATACAGAAGCTTTCGAAAAATTTCAAGGGATTGAAGGCGGTTAGTGATGTCAGCTTTTCCGTGGAAGAAGGTAAGATAACGGGCCTGATCGGATCAAACGGTGCAGGAAAAACGACATTATTTAATATGGTGAGCGGCGTGTTTCCTCCTACATCCGGAAAAGTGATTTATAAAGGACAGGACATCACCGGAATGCAGCCGCACAAATATACGGGTATTGGGATTGCCAGGACATTCCAGATCATGAAACCACTGGCGCATATGACAGTGCTTGAAAATGTGGTGTCAGGAGCAATGTATGGACGGAAACAGTGTAAAAATCTGAAGCAGGCAAAAGAGTATGCGGAAGAAATTCTCGAACTGACGGATCTGTATGAGAAAAGAGACTGGCTTCCGGGAAATATGGGAACTCCTTTCAAAAAAAGGCTTGAGGTGGCCAGAGCTCTGGCTACAGATCCGGATCTTCTCCTTTTGGATGAAGTTATGGCCGGACTGAATCCCACGGAAACGGATGAAGCAATTGAATTATTTAGAAAAATAAATGAAAAAGGTACGACAATCCTCCTGATCGAACACGTTATGCGGGCTGTTGCAAATCTCTGTCAGAAAGTAGTAGTGATGCATCACGGCGAAAAAATTGCAGAAGGAACACCAGAGCAGGTTATGAATGATCCTTATGTAATTGAAATTTATCTTGGAAAGGAGGAGCAGGGCTGATGAGCGGATCTTATTTTGAAATCTCTAATCTCAATGTAAAATACGGCGATATTCAGGTGCTCTGGGATGTAAACTTTCATGCTGATAAGGGAGAGATCATTGCAATCGTAGGAAGCAACGGCGCGGGAAAAAGCACAACTGTGAAAACATGCGCAGGCCTGATCAAACCTGAAAGCGGAACGATCAGTATGAATGGAACGGATCTTTCGGGTAAAAACTGCCGTCAGTTTATTGACCAGGGCGTAATTCTTGTTCCGGAAGGCCGCCAGCTGTTTCCTGAAATGACAGTGTATGAAAATCTGGAAATGGGGGCAAGCAGCAAAGAGGCTAAAAACAGGAAAAAAGAGACCCTGGAAAGGATTTTTACATGGTTTCCGATATTAAAAGAAAGAAGTAAACAGCTTGCCGGAACCCTGAGCGGCGGAGAGCAGCAGATGGTGGCATTTTCCCGGGGAATGATGGGGCTGCCGAAACTTTTGATGATGGATGAACCGTCACTGGGACTTGCCCCCAATATTGTGGACAATATTTTTTCTATTGCAAAAACCATTGCAAGGGATTCGGGCCTGACCATTATTCTGGTGGAGCAGGACGTAAGAAAAGCATTGAAGATTGCTAACAGAGGATATGTACTGGAGAACGGACAGATGACCATTGAGGGCACTTCAGAACAGCTTATGAACGATCCGGAAGTAAAGAAAGCTTATCTGGGCTTCTAAAAAAATTGATTTAACTCAGTGCAACAGGGAGCAATCCCTAAAAAAATAAAAAAGAAAAGGAGAGCGAAATTATGAAGAAAAAACTATTGGCAGGTTTGTTAGCAACAGCTACAACAGTATCTATGATGGCGGCAGTTCCGGTATTTGCAGAGGATGCCGAAACCATCAAAATCGGAACTCTCTATCCGCTTACAGGAGATGTGGCGGCGATTGGCCAGAACATTATGCGGGGCGTGGAATTTGCGGTAAATGAGATTAATGAAAACGGTGGCGTTGATGGAAAACAGATTGAGATTGTACAGGGCGATTCTCAGGGCGACGCTCAGACAGGAATGACAGAAGCGGAACGTCTGATCACTCAGGAAAATGTATGTGCAATTCTGGGAGCATATCAGAGCAGTGTTACCGAAGTAGTTGCCCAGATTGCGGAGCAGTACCAGGTTCCGCTTCTGACAGCTATTTCCACCGCAGATACGCTGACCGAGACAGGATACGAATACTTCTTCCGTCTGGCGCCTACAAACAGTATGTTCCTCCGAGATATGATTCAGTTCCTGGTGGATGCGTCTTCAGAAAATGAGGATATTAAAGTAGAAAGCATTGCGGTATGTGCAGACAATACACTCCTGGGACAGGAAACTGCAGAATGGGCAAAATATTTTGCAGAGGAGCAAGGCATTGAGTATCTGGGCGAAGTGCTTTATTCCAAAGGTGCGGCAGATCTCTCATCAGAAGTAATCCAGCTTAAAGAAATGAATCCGGACGCGCTGGTGGTAGATAACTACATTTCCGATGGTATCCTGCTTACTAATACAATGGCTGAGCAGGGATACAAGCCGAATATCATGATCGGCAAGGCTACCGCTTATATTGATCCTTCCTATATCCCGGCAGTAGGAGAGCGGGCTAACGGTATTGTGACGGCATCTGAATTTAATCCGGGAACAAAGGGGGTTGAAATTTCGGACGCATTTAAAGAAGAATATGGAGTTGAGATGAACGGACATTCCGCAGAATCTTACACCGCAGTCTGGGTGCTTAAGACAGCCATTGAAAATGCCGGCTCTGCCGAAAGAGAAGATCTGAAGAATGCACTGAAAGACATTAAGATTGAAGGATCCTTCCCGGGCGGAAGTGAGATTATTCTTCCCTACGATACAATTGAATTCAGTGATATTGAAATGAACGGAAAGCAGCATACAAATACTAATGGAGGCGCTACACTGACAATTCTTCAGATTCAGGATGGAGCATATAAGACTGTATGGCCGTTTGAAATTGCTGACGGAGAAATTCAGTATCCCGCAGCATATGAATAAACTTTGACATTAGGAAAGGAAGACGGAATTATGAAATCACTTGAAGGTAAAGTTGCGATTGTAACGGGATCGGCCAGAGGAATCGGATTTGGAATCGCGAAGGTTCTGGCAGAAAAAGGTGCATCTGTTGTGATTTCAGATGTACGTGAAGAGGCGGCCAGGGAAGCTGCGGAAGAACTGAAGGCGTCAGGCGCGAATGCCATTGCGGTCGCATGCAATGTGTCAAAACTGGAAGATGCGGAAAACCTGTTTCAGGAAACTCTGAATGCATTTGGAAAACTGGATATTCTGGTAAACAATGCAGGGATAAATAAAGATATGATGGCGCATAAAATGACAGAGGATGCATGGACGGCGGTTATAAACGTTAATCTGACAGGAGTATATCACTGCATAAGAGCCGTGCTGCCTTATATGCGGGAAAGAGAGTATGGAAGGATCATCAATATTTCCTCCGCAGGATGGCAGGGAAATATCGGCCAGGCAAATTATGCCGCAGCCAAAGCAGGCGTTATTGGACTGACGAAAACAATCGCAAAGGAAAATGCGAAAAAGGGAATCACCTGTAATGCAATCTGCCCGGGATTTATCGAGACAACAATGACCACCAGCATTCCGGAAAAGGCCTGGAATATTATGGTCTCCAAGATCCCCATGGGGTATGTGGGAAAGCCTGAAGATGTTGGAAAGACAATTGCGTTTCTTGCATCAGATGAAGCCGCTTATGTTACGGCAGAAGTATGGAATGTCGGCGGCGGAATGGTATTATAGGAGAGGAGCAGAAGAGCATGCAGAAAGAAATTGTACTCGTATCAGGCGCAAGAACTGCTGTTGGAAGTTTTGGAGGATCTTTAAAACAGTTTGAGACAAGCGATCTGGGAAGTTTTGCGGTAAAGGAAGCGGTTGCCAGAGCCGGATTAAAACCGGAGGATATAGATGAGGTGGTTATGGGCTGCGTAGGTCAGGCGGCTGAAAACGCATTTATGGCAAGAATGTGTTCGCTGAAAGCAGGAATTCCGGTAGAAGCAGGTGCTCTTACTGTAAACCGTCTTTGTTCATCAGGACTTCAGGCAATCGTTACCGCCGCTATGGAAATTGATCATGATTTCGCCCATATAGCAGTTGCAGGCGGAGCAGAAAGTATGACAAATCTTCCGTTCTATATCAGAAAAGCCAGGTTCGGATACAGAATGGGACATGGAGAACTGGAAGATGGTCTGATCACTGCCCTGTCTGATCCTCTAACAAGAGATCATATGGGAATCACAGCAGAAAATATTGCGGCGAAGTTCGGCATTACAAGAGAAGAACAGGACGAATATGCATATGGAAGCCAGATGAAAGCTGCAAAAGCCAGAGAAGAAGGTAAATTTAAAGATGAGATTATTCCATTGAAAGTGAAAGTCAGCAAAAAAGAGACTAAAATTTTTGACCAGGACGAATTTATCCGTGCTGACAGTACGATGGAAAAGCTTGCAAAGTTAAAGCCTGCGTTTAAGAAAGACGGAACTGTTACCGCGGGAAATGCATCCGGAATAAATGACTGTGGCGCAGCAGTGGTCGTGATGGAAGCAGAGGAAGCGGTAAGAAGAGGATTAAAGCCTATTGTGAAAATCGTAGATGCGGCTGTCGCAGGCGTAGATCCTGCGTACATGGGTCTCGGACCTATTCCGGCGGTAAGAAAACTGTGGGAAAAGACCGGTGTTACAGATGATCAGGTGGGTTTGTACGAATTAAATGAAGCTTTTGCAGCACAGGCGATTGCCTGCATCCGGGAACTGAAACTGGATCCTGAGAAAGTAAATGTAAACGGAAGCGGCATCTCTATTGGACATCCGATAGGCGCAACTGGCTGTATGATTGCAATTAAATTGATGAATGAAATGGTTCGCCGTCATGAGAAATATGGAATCGCCACATTATGTATCGGCGGAGGACAGGGCCTCGCAGTTTTGTTTGAACTGTGTGGTTAACTGACACAAAGGAAGGCGGTCGGTACATCGGGTACCGGCTGCTTTTAAAATTGCGGAAGGAATATGGATATGATGAAAATCAGGAATTTGTATGATACGCTGGCTCATACGGCGGCGGTTTTCGGGGAAAAAAACGGAGTTTCAGACGGAAGAGAGCATCTTACATATGGAGAGCTGCTTCGGAGGACAGACTTCCTTTCTGCATATTTGAAAAATGTTCTGCACATTAAAAAAGGAGAATGTATTGGCGTGCTGATGCTGAACAGTATAGAATACATTATTCTCACCTATGCAGCTGCCAGAATAGGCGCCAAACTTGTACTGATCAATGCAAAGCTGCATGCAAAGGAAATCGCATTTATTCTGGAAGATACCAAAGCGGAATATCTGGCAATTCAGGCAGATATCTGGGAAAGGGTATCTCATGAAATCAACAGGACGCAGGTGAAGACCCTTCTGCTGGATGCAAAGGTAATGTTTGAACATATGGAGCGGTATAAAGTGTGCCGTTTTTCTGAAGGACTCACTTATAAGGAAAAAATACGGGAACTGTCTCCGGCAGAACTGAATGATCCTATTGCCGTCTTATACACATCCGGAACGAGTGGTACGCCAAAAGGTGTGGAGATCACGCATCGGGCTGTACTGGAAACAGCTTACTCCTATAAAGAAATACTGAAACTGGACGAAAACCAAAGTACTTTGCTGGCGGTACCATTATTTCATGTAACAGGATTTTCCTGTATTATGGCTGTTTTTATTTATATTGGAGGTTATATTCGTCTGCTTCCTTCCTTTCATTCCAATCAGGCGCTGAAAATAATGTCTGAAGAGCATATAAAACATTTTCATGCTGTTCCGACGATTTATCAGATGCTTGTGAATGTGATGAAACAGGAGTATGATCTGGGTTCGCTGGAATCAGCTGTATGTGGCGGCGGATATATTGAAGACCGGCTGATCAAAGAGTTTTGCGGCATAGCGCCGAATGTATCGTTCCATCCAGCGTATGGGATGACGGAAACAGCCGGGGGCGGGGTACTTTTTCCGGAGAGTTATCTGGGAAGTTCGAAAAAGGGTTCTGCGGGAAAGGTTATGAAAAATTGTGAGATTACAATTTTTGATGATCAGAAAAAAGAACTGCCGACAGGAGAAATCGGGCAGATCGCGTTCAGAGGGCCGATGATCATCAGCCATTATCTGAATCATACGGGTAACGAAAATTTTGTGGGTCAGTGGCTGCTATCGGGCGACCTGGGATATCTGGATCAGGACGATTATATCTATGTTGTGGGAAGAATCAAATCCATGGTCAATCGCGGCGGAGAAAAAATCTACTCCCGTTTTGTAGAAAGAGAAATACTGAGTCATCCCAAGGTAAATCAATGTATGGTGTTTCCTGTTAAGGATTTTCTTTTCGGGGAGGTTCCGGGCTGCGTGATCGTACCGAACGAAGGAGATATTCTTACAGAGCAGGAAATACGGGATTATTTAAAAGAAAGGATACAGAAAACAAAGATCCCTGCATATATTGAATTCTGGGATCAGCTTCCCAATACAGCCAGCGGAAAAGTAAAAGTTGCATATCTGTCCAGACTTTTTACAGAAAAATATTATACGGAGGAGGGAAACCATTGAAAAGACCGGTTTTTATTACAGCAGATGAAGCAGCGGATATGATAAAAAGTGGTACAACCCTGTGTACTATAGGAATGACACTGGTATCTGCCAGTGAAAGTATTTTAAAAGCTATTGAAAAGAAATTCTTATCGGAAGGAGTGCCTAATCAGCTTACATATTTTCATACCTGCGGACAATCTGACAGACAGTCCGGAAAAGCTCATCTCGCACACGAAGGACTCATTAAAAGGGTAATAGGAGGACATTGGGGCCTGTGTCCGCCATTTATGAAACTGATATCAGAGAATAAAATTGAGGCGTACAATCTTCCGCAGGGACAAATGGCGAATATGTTTCACAGTATGGCTTTAAGAGAGCCCGGAAAACTGAGCAAGATAGGTTTGGGAACTTATATTGATCCGCGGATCGAAGGCGGAAAAATGAATGCAAGGACAAAGGATCAGGAAGACATTGTGGGAATTGTGACAGTAGATGGCGAGGAGTATATTCAGTATAAACCGGTACCGATCGATACACTGATCATACGTGGAACTTACTGTGATGAAAACGGAAATATCTCTACTGCGCACGAGGCGATGGTACTGGAAGTCCTGCCGGCAGTAATGGCTGCGAAAAGGTTCGGAGGGAAGGTTATCTGCCAGGTGGAACGTGTTGTGAAAAATTCCACTATAGATCCTAAAGAAGTGACAGTACCGGGAGTTCTCGTGGATGCAATCGTAGTCTGCGACAATCCTTTTGAAGACCACAGACAGACTTCTTCGTGGTATTATGATCCTTCATACAGCGGACAGGCTTTTGCCCCGGAATCAGCAGTCGAGTCAATTCCCTTAAGCGTAAGAAAGATTATCGGAAGAAGAGCGCTGATGACACTTGTTCCTGATGTAATCATAAATGTCGGAACAGGAATTCCCAATGATGTGATCGGGCCTATCATGGCCGAAGAAGATATTTCTGATGATGTAACCATTACGGTTGAGTCTGGAATATACGGAGGAGTTCCGGCCGGAGGTATTGATTTTGGAATCTCGCGTAATCCGCAGGCTCTTATTCCCCATGACCGGCAGTTCGAATATTATAACGGTGCCGGAATTGATTATACATTTATGGGAGCCGGTGAAATGGACTGCCTGGGAAATGTTAACGCTACCAGGATGGGAGACCGCGCACCAGGCGCGGGAGGTTTCGTCGATATCACATCAACAGCGAAAAATGTTGTGTTTTGTTCCACATTTACGGGAGGCGGCCTGGAAGTCAGTTATGGAAAAGACGGTATGCATATTACAAAAGAAGGCAGATTTAAAAAGCTGGTTAAATCCGTGCAGCAGATTTCCTATAATGGGAAACTGGCATTTGAACGTGGGCAGAACATGTATTATGTCACGGAAAGAGCAGTTTTCCGTCTGACGGAAGAGGGTCCTGTATTAATTGAAGTCGCGAAAGGCGTTGATCTGCAGAAAGATATTCTGGACCAGATGGAATTTGTTCCGAAAATCGCAGAAAATCTTCAATATACACCAACAGAACTATATTTCCCTGAGCCGTTTGGTCTGAAGAGTATTATTCATAAAAACATGGCGAGCAAGTGAGATTTATGAGCATAAAAGATTGAGAAAAGAATAGGAAAGGGTGAAAACATGAAACCAATGAGATTACATCATGTAGGAATTATCATGCCTACAATGGAAAAAGCGGAACAATTTATGGAACAGTTCGGTCTGGAAAAGGATTATATGGAGTATGTCGAGGCATATCATGCATATTGTCTTTTTACAAAATATCATGCGGATGAAAGTCCTGTAGAACTGATCATACCAACAGAAGGCGTTTTGACAGAATTCCGCGGCGGAAAAGGAGGGCTTCATCATATAGCGTTTGAAGTGGAGGATGTCGAAGCTGTGAAACGGGAGTATGAGGAAAAAGGACTTATGATGCTGGAAGAAAAACCGGTGGAAGGAGCAGGCGGAATTATTGTTAATTTCCTCCGTCCCCGTTTCGGGTTTGGCGTTCTGGTAGAATTCGTACAAAAGAAAGAATAGATAATGAGAGAAGGTGTGCAATGGACATCAAAAAAGTCATGGTTGTTGGAGCCGGAGTGATGGGAACCGGTATTGCCCAGGTCTGCGCTGAACATGGTTTTTTAACAGTACTGACTGATGTGAAAAAGGAATATGCAGAAAAGGCAAAAGAAAAAATTGCATATTTTCTGGATCGGAAAATTAAAAAACAGACATTGGAGGAAAAGGATAAAGAGGAGATACTTGTGCGAATTGAGACTGCGGAAGGATATGAAAAAGGCAGGGACGCAGATCTTGTAATCGAGGCGGCGACAGAAAAAGAAGATCTGAAAAAAGAAATTTTCTGCAAGCTGGATGGGATTTGTAATGATGAAACGATTCTGGTATCGAACACCTCTACAATTTCTATTTCGATGCTGGGCGGGATGACCAGGAGACCCGGAAAAGTGGCTGGTCTTCATTTCTTTGTTCCAGCACCTCTTATGAAACTGGTAGAGGTAACTGCAGGACTCCTTACGGAGAGAACGACAGAAGAAACACTCATGAATTTTGCTGCGCAGCTTGGAAAAGAACCGGTAAAGGCCCCGGATACATCGGCTTTTATTGTAAACAGGCTTCTGGATCCTATGTGGAATGAAGCGATGTATCTCGTAATGGAAGGAAATAAACCGGAAGACATTGACAAAGCTATGCGACTTGGAGCCAATCACCCGATGGGACCGCTGGAACTGGCGGATTATGCAGGTCTGGATATAGTTCTGGCAGTTATGGAGCAGATGCAGAAAGACCTGGGCGATAAATATAAACCCTGTCCTCTTTTGAGACAGATGGTGCAGGCAGGTCTTTTAGGAAAAAAAACAAAAAGAGGCTTTTATAAGTACCCCTGAAAGATGTATAATTACATCAGCAAAAATAAGAAAGTGGTGAGTTTATGCGCAGACAGAAAAAGGTGGAGGATTCCCGCACAGAAAACACATATCTTATCATGCCGAAACATATCAACGGATATGGACGACTGTTCGGCGGGGTGCTGATGCAGTGGATCGATGAAGTCGCCGGAACGGTGGCGCGCCGCCATGCGGGGAGCATTGTGACAACTGCCTGCGTGGATAACCTGAATTTCAAGGCAGGAGCCTATCTTGGGAATACGGTGGTACTGATCGGCCGTATGACATATGTGGGAACCACATCCATGGAAGTGCGTGTGGACACATATGTGGAAGACATGGACGGAACGCGCAAGATGATCAATCGTGCGTATGAAGTTTTGGTTGCCATTGATCAGGAAGACCGGAAACAGGAAGTGCCGGGGCTTCTCATAGAGACTGAGGCTGAAAGAGCAGAATGGATAGGCGGGGAAAAGCGTTATGCGCTTCGTAAGCAGAGGCGGAGAGAAGGTTACTGAAAAACAAAAGTCCGGACAGGCAGATGGGTTTCCTGTCCGGAATATAACTGTTATGCAGAAAAAGAGATGTCCCGCGGCATCTCTTTTTCTGCAGACCAGAGAAGGAGGAAACGCCCAATGGCAAAGAAACTGGGGATCATATCGGACACACACGGTCTACTCCGTCCGGA
>LBJMC04200__coassemble_744_pt1 | contig 19357 bp, 17 predicted proteins | sample LBJMC04200__metabat2_low_PE_022 | metagenome-assembled genome bin LBJMC04200 | reverse complement strand
AACAGTTTCTTAATTATGAACAGGGTTAAAAACTTCTCCTCTTATAACCCGGAACACCTTGTTTATATGAAACTGATGACTTATAAAATCATCAAGTCCCGTACATGTGATCAGCGTCTGTATATCATGAATACTGTCAAGAAGATACGTCTGCCGGTTTGCGTCCAGTTCTGAGAGAACATCATCCAGAAGAAGTACCGGCGTATCTTTTATTTTTTTCTTTACAAGATATATCTCTGAAAGCTTGAGAGAAAGCGCAGCTGTTCTCTGTTGTCCCTGAGACCCGTATTTCCTTATGTCAATACCGTTTACCATAAAACAGAGGTCATCCCTGTGGGGACCGGCAGATGTCATCTTAAGCCGTATATCTTTTTCTCTGTTTTTTTTCATTATTTCTTCAAAGGAAGCCGGATCCGCACTGGGTTCATATATTACTTCAAGCAGTTCTTCTCCTCCTGTAAGATTCTTATGAATCTCACGGATCACCGCATTCAGTTCTTCTACAAACTCCTGTCTTTTCAGGATAATTTTCCTTCCATAACTCAATATCTGTGCGTCCCAAACGTCCAGGGTATCCTTAAGACCGGGATGAAGAAAAAGATCTTTCAGAAGTCTGTTCCTCTGATTCACAATATGATTATATCCCGCCAGATCTGTCAGATACAACTGATCCAGCTGGCATAATTCCAGATCCATAAATCTTCTTCTCTCACCGGGACCGTTTTTGATGATATTGAGGTCTTCAGGAGAAAAAAATACAAGATTTACTATTCCAAAAAGCTCTCTCGCCTTATGAATGGGAAGTCCGTTGATTGCAGCGCCCTTCGCTTTATTTTTGCGCAGATGCATATCTATCTTGTAGGACAGACCGTCTTTCATGACTTGCATCCTGATATGGGCTTCCTCTTCCCCGAACCTTATGATTTCTCTGTCTTTACTTCCTCTGTGGGACTTCGTTGTTCCGCACAGATATACAGATTCCAGAATATTAGTCTTACCCTGGGCGTTATCTCCGTAAAAGATATTGGTTCCCTGATCCAGATGAAGTTCCAGATCCTGATAATTCCTGAAATTTCTTAATTGTACAGTTTCAATATACATATTCTATCTGGTCACTTTTATCTCTTCATCCTGAAACGAAATAACATCTCCGGCATAAACCTTCCTGCCCCGCCTCTGATCCGTTTCGCCGTTTACCTTTACAAGTCCTTCCTGGATCACATGCTTGGCCTCTACGCCGTCGTCTACGACTCCGGCAAGTTTCAGAACCTGTCCCAATTTGATAAATTCATCTCTGATCGTAATCTCCATATCGTTTCTCCTTATCTTGCCTGATTCTGGCTGATATTCACCGGAAGAATCAGATAAGTATATGTCTCTTCATCATCCCTGATAAAGCAAGGTGCTTTCGGATTCATAAGATACATATGAATGGTTTCATCGTCAATAACCTTCAGAGCGTCGATCAGGAATTTCGGATTAAATCCGATCACAATATCCTTGCCGTCTTTCACAATATCGATCTCTTCGTTCATGGAACCCATAGAGGAATTGATCCTCAGTTCCATCCTGTCGTCTGTGATCTCTATAACGATAGGCTTCTTGTCTCCTTCTCTCACAAGAAGAGTCGCACGGTCGATACAGTCCAGAAATTCTTTTTTGTTAATGCTGACCTTCGTATCGTAATCACTGGAAAGCATCTGATCGATCCTGAAATATTCACCTTCAATAAGACGTGACACCACCATGGTCTGGTTAAATTCAAAAAGAATATGATTTTTGGTAAAATAAATACTTACCTGTTCGTCAACCTCACCGGAAAGGATCTTACTGATCTCACTGAGTGTCTTTCCAGGAACGACAATCTTTTTGTCAGAATATTCTCTTTTAAGCGGCATACGTCTGATGGATATACGATGTCCGTCCAGCGACACTATTTTCAGACAATTATCTTTTATCTCAAAAAGCTCTCCCGTCATCAGACGGTTATTATCATTCATAGCTATGGAAAACAAAGTCTGACGTATCATCTCTTTCAAAGTAAACTGAGAAAGAGTCAGACACTCATCTCTTTCAATTACAGGCAGATATGCAAAATCTTCCCCTTCTTTACCCGGAATCGTAAATTTTGCTTTCTCACATGTGATCGTTGCTGTAAAATTGCTGTCTGTAGAGATGGTTACATCATTTTCCGGAAGTCTTCTTATAATTTCATAAAAAATCTTTGCATCCAGGGCGATCATACCTTTTTCTGTAATCTGCCCGTCTACTATTGTTTCGATTCCCAGTTCCATATCATTAGTAGTAAATTTGATCTGATTCGTAGTAGCGTCGATGAGAATACATTCCAGGATAGGCATGGTTGTTTTAGAAGGAACGGCTTTCAGAGAAATATTTACGCTTTTCAGCAGGTTAGCTTTTGAACAGATAATTTTCATATTGTGTATAACTCCCTTCCTGTTTGAAAATTGCCTTTATAGATAAAAATATAAAAAGAAATCCGTCGTAGCCGCCTTAGGGGATGTGAATATGTGAAAAAGTACCCCAAAGGCTGTAAAATCAAAGATTTTCAAACTGTATAAAGTTGTGTAAAACCTGTACTTTACTATGTGGATAAACTGGTTATCCCTGTGGATTGATTTTTTTCTTCAGAGTTTCGATAGAATTCCGAAGGTTTTCATTTGTGTCGATTTCTTTTTCAATTTTTTCAATTCCATGCATTACTGTAGTATGATCTCTGTCTCCCAGATGTTTACCGATAGCCTTAAGGGAAGTATCTATGATATCCCTGCAGAGATACATGGCAATCTGTCTGGGCATTACGATCTTGGAACTTCGCTTGTTGCCGCACAGATCAGCTACAGATACATGATAATGTTCCGCCACAACAGATATGATATATTCGGGCGTAATGATCTTATGCTGATCCGGCGAAATGATATCCTTAAGAGCCTGTTCGGCGAGTTCAAGAGTGACTTCTTTTTTCTCCAGTTTGGAGCTTGCCATTACTTTATTGAAGGCGCCCTCCAGCTCACGGATATTTGATTTAATATTTGTAGCTATGTATTTGATAACTTCCTCGTTGATATTATAGCCTTCCTGCTCTTCTTTCTTATGAAGGATGGCCATACGGGTCTCATAATCAGGAAGCGTGATATCTGCGATCAGTCCCCATTCGAACCGGGAACGGAATCTTTCTTCCAGTATCTCCATATCTTTCGGAGGTTTATCTGACGAAATGATGATCTGTTTTTTCGCTCCGTGAAGGCTGTTGAAAGTATGGAAAAATTCTTCCTGGGTAGATTCCTTCCCTATAATGAACTGAATGTCGTCTACAAGAAGGACGTCTATATTCCTGTATTTTTCACGGAATTTGGACATTGCGGAATTATTTCCGTTTCGGATGGTCTCGATCAGTTCGTTGGTAAATTCCTCACTTGTCACATAGAGAACTTTGCTGTTCTCGTCATGCTCGATGATATAATGAGCGATGGAATGCATAAGATGAGTCTTGCCAAGTCCTGCTCCTCCGTAGATAAAAAGAGGGTTATAGGTATCTCCCGGAGATTCCGCAACCGCCAGGGCAGCCGCCTGGGCGAATTTATTATTGCTTCCTACGATAAAAGAATCAAAAGTATATTTCGGATTGAGATTAGCCTCTTCACAGCGCTGTTCTCTGAGTGAAAGGGCCGGGGATTTTTCATAGGAAGCAGTTTCCTTCTGTGGTACATCCTCCGGAAGGATAAAATTGATCTCACAGCTCTTCATTCCGGTAACTTCACAGATTGTCACTTGAAGAGGCAGTTTATATTTTTTACTGATGATATTGATCATAACCATCTGCTCTGAAGGAACAAGGATTGTGACGACATTGTCCTTTACCTCATATACTTTCAGAGGCTTCAGCCATGTATCAAAGGAAACATCAGCCACATCATATTCTACTTTTACTGTCTGCAGAATTTCATCCCATTTTTCTATTACTTTATCCATGTTAAGTTCTCCTGGTTCCTTACTTGCGTTTAGACATAAATATCCTTATATATATTATAATAAATCATATTTTTTAGCAATGCCTATTTGTACATTTTGTTATCCACAATCATCCACATGTGGATAATGTGGGAGATATGGAAAACCACATAAAAGTTTACATAAGATTTTAAAATGTGGAAAAAACAGATTGTGGAAAGTGTATAACTTTTTCCACCTTTCAGATCATTATAAAATAACAGGTTTTGTCAACATTATGTGTAAAAATAAGTCGAAATATGTGTATAAATTATTAGTCAATTTAGAAGTTATCCACAAGTTATCCACAAAATGTGGATAAAGTTACGTAAACTCTAATTATCCACAAATGGATGTTGAAAGAAAAAAACCTTTATTTAAAGGCAAAAAATAAGTTTTTTTGCTTGACGAACAGGGGCATTATGAATATAATTGAAATGATGTTCTATGAGAAGATTCAGAAAAATAAGGGAAAATAGATAAGGGAGGTGCTTTAACTATGAAGATGACATTTCAGCCGAAAAAAAGATCCAGAGCTAAAGTTCACGGCTTCAGAGCCCGCATGAGCACAAAGGGCGGACGTAAAGTTTTAGCTGCAAGAAGATTAAAGGGAAGAAAGAGCTTATCAGCATAAGACCGCATTTATGTGGTCTTTTCTTCTATAATTTATTTTTGTCTGCAGAAAGACGGCACAGGACCGGATGATCCTGCGGAAGTAAAAAAGGAGGATTCGATGAAATATTCAGAGTCCTTGAAGAAAAATAAAGATTTTCAACAGGTATACAGACATGGAACATCGCAGTCAAATCGGTATCTGGTGATGTATGTACTGGAGAATCAGTACAATAAGAATCGTTTGGGAATATCAGTAAGTAAAAAAGTAGGGAATAGTGTGGTACGCCACAGAGTCACCAGGTTGATCAGAGAGAGTTATCGGTTAAATGAAACAGCCTTTGACAGAAATCTGGATATTGTTGTGATCGCAAGACCTTCCGCGAAGGGAAGAAGTTTTAAGGAAATCGAGAGCGCCCTTCTGCATCTTGCGGGAAAACATCATATAAAAGGTGAAAAAGAATGAAAAGATTTCTTATAAAAATGATACGTCTCTATCAAAAATATTTATCGCCGATGAAGAGAACAAAATGTCCTTATATTCCCACATGTTCTCAGTATGGTTTGGAGGCAGTTGAGAAATATGGCGCTTTAAAGGGAGGATTGCTTGCTTTATGGAGAATCTTAAGATGCAATCCTTTTTCTCACGGAGGATATGACCCTGTGCCATAATGCCGAAACAGAAATCCCCCGGGGGATACCTATCTGCCGGATAAGGCAATCAGGAGGAAATGAAATTGGAATTGATATTAGCTACCAAGAGCAGTACGCCGATCATCGGTCAGATCTCAGTAGTCATGGGATGGATCATGAACGGTATCTACAAAGTATTTGACAGTCTGTTCGGAATTCAGAACCTGGGTCTTTGTATTATCATATTCAGTATTCTGATCTATCTTCTTATGACTCCGCTTCAGATAAAACAGCAGAAGTTCTCCAAACTTACTTCTGTTATGTCTCCGGAGCTTCAGAAAATCCAGAAGAAATACCAGGGAAAGAAAGATCAGGCGTCCATGCAGAAAATGCAGGAGGAGACTTCCGCTGTTTATCAGAAATACGGCGTATCTCCTACAGGAAGCTGCGTGCAGCTTCTGATCCAGCTTCCTATTCTTTGGTCACTGTGGCAGGTTATCCAGAATATCCCTGCTTATGTAGGAAGCGTTAAAAATGTATTCGACGGACTTGCGACACAGATTATCGGAGTAAACGGCTATACAGATCTGATCCAGAATTTTATCACAGATAATAAAATGTCCAGAGTCAGACTGTTCCTGGAAAATGAAAAAGCGACTACAGATTCGGTGATCGACTTCTTATACGCGCTTTCTCCCTCTCAGTGGGAAAAACTTGCGGATATGAACCAGTTTTCCGGATTTTCAGATTTAATTGACAGCACGGCATCCAAAATTGCGGATATGCAGACCTTTGGTGTTCTGAACATCGCGGAGCAGCCGTGGAACTATATTAAAACAGGTTCTGTGATCCTTGTGATCGCGGCTCTTATGATTCCGATCCTCTCCTGGGCTACGCAGATGCTGAATATCAAGCTTATGCCCCAGGCTGCGGCGCAGCAGAACACAGACGACAGTACTGCAAATTCCATGGCGAATTCCATGAAGACCATGAACACAGTTATGCCGCTGATGTCCGCGGTATTCTGTTTTACCTTCCCTGTAGGTCTTGGTATCTACTGGATATCAAGCGCAGTGGTAAGAAGTATTCAGCAGCTTCTGATCAACCGTCATCTGAATAAGATGAATATAGACGACCTGGTAAATGAAAATATGAAGAAAATGGAGAAGAAGAGAGAAAAGGCTGGCCTTCCTCCCCAGAAAATAACAAACCAGGCGCATCAGAGTGTAAAGAATATCAACAAAATTGAAAAAGGAAAAAGCGGTTCCGGTGAATCGGAACGTGCAAAAAAAGTTGAGGAATCTTACAGAAAAGCGGCAAACGCAAAGCCGGGAAGTATCACGGCCAAAGCGAATATGGTAAGAGATTTCGATGAGAGGAATAAGAAGAAATAGGAAGGAACGGAGGGGTTCATCATGGATGAGTATATTCAGTTTTCGGCAAAAACAAAAAACGAAGCAATCACCAAAGCTTGTATTGAACTGGGAGTATCCAGTGACCAGCTGGATATTCAGGTGATTTCTGAAGGAAGTTCAGGATTTTTCGGATTCGGAAGCAAACCGGCGATCATTAAAGTACGCGTACTGAAAGAAATCTCCGAGGATGCGGAAATAGAGAAAATTGTTGATTCTGTCAAGCTTGAATCCTTTAAGGAAGAAGAGAAAAAAGAGGCTCCGAAACCCGTGCCCAAAGCAAAACAGAATACAAAGACCGCCGACAGACCGGAACAGAAAAAAGAAGAGACGAAAGAGACAGAAGAAATAAAAGAATCCAGACCTCAGAAAGAAAAAAAGGCTAAAGCGGTCAAAGAAAAAATCCAGAAAGAAAAGCCTGTGAAAGAGCCGAAGGAAAAACCGGTAAAAGAAAAACCCGCCAAACCGGCAAGAGAGATCGAGATCCTTACAGATCCGGAAGAAATCAAGGACGTGGAGAACAGAGCTTCCGTATTCCTGAAAGATGTATTCGCATCCATGGATCTTGGAGAGGTGGAGATCACTTCCACATATAACACAAAAGACGGATGTCTTGAAGTAAACTTTGACGGAGAGGATATGGGAATCCTTATCGGAAAAAGGGGACAGACGCTTGATTCTCTCCAGTATCTGACAAGCCTTGTGGTAAACAAAGGCAAGTCCACCTATATCCGCGTTAAGCTGGATACAGAGGATTACAGAAGAAGAAGAAAAGAAACTCTTGAGAATCTGGCAAGAGGAATCGCCTACAAGGTAAAGAAAACAAGAAAACCTGTGGTACTTGAACCCATGAACCCGTATGAGAGACGGATCATCCATTCCGCTCTTCAGGGAAATAAATTCGTGGAGACAGTGAGCGAAGGCGAAGATCCCTACCGTCATGTGGTAGTAAAATTAAAAAGATAATAGATAATAAATAAAAAAAATGTTATTCTAAGTGAAAGCGTGAATAACATTTTTTTTATGAAAACCTGTTTTAAAGCGGAGATGAACGGCTGCAGGCAGCCTGTTATGAAAGGACAGATTATTATGGAGACAACGATCGCGGCGATTTCCACAGCCATGAGCGCTTCCGGGATCGGTATCGTGCGTATGAGCGGGCCGGAATCCATGGATGTGATTTCCAGAATATACCGTTCGAAGAACGGCGGAAAAAATATAAAAGAAGTAAAAAGCCATACGATCCATTACGGATATATTTTCGACGGAGAGGAAGTTGTGGACGAAGTCCTGGTAATGGTGATGAGGGCGCCACGTACTTATACAGGTGAAGATACGGTGGAGATAGACTGTCACGGCGGCGTATACGCGATGAAAAAAGTTCTGGAGACAGTTCTCAGAAACGGGGCTCAGATCGCCGAACCGGGTGAATTCACAAAGAGGGCTTTTCTTAACGGCAGACTGGATCTGTCCCAGGCGGAAGCCGTTATGGACGTGATACAGGCGAAAAGCGCCGTCGCCCTGAAAAGCTCGTTGCAGCAGCTGAAAGGATCTGTTCTCCGTGCGATTAAAGAGATCAGAAGCTCCATTCTCTATCAGATCGCCTTTATTGAATCCGCGCTCGACGATCCGGAACATATAAGTCTGGAAGGATATCCGGAGAAATTAAGGAAGATCGTGGATGAAGAATATGAAAAAGTAGAGACGCTTCTGAAATCCGCAGACGATGGCAGGATGATACAGGAAGGAATCAAGACGGTGATACTGGGAAAGCCCAACGCCGGAAAATCCTCTCTCCTTAATTTCCTCGTAGGAGAGGACAGAGCCATTGTAACAGATATAGCGGGAACGACGAGGGACACGCTTGAGGAGTATATCTCCCTTCACGGAATCAGTCTTCGGATCATCGATACTGCGGGAATCAGAGAGACGGAAGACGTGGTGGAAAAGATCGGCGTCGGAAAAGCGAAAAAAATGGCGGAGGACGCGGATCTGATCCTCTATGTGGTGGATTCCTCCCTTCCTCTGGACGAGAATGACAGAGAGATCATGGGTCTTCTTGGAGGACGGAAAAGTATTGTTATTTATAATAAAACTGATCTGGAATCCGCGGTAGATATAAAGGAACTGAAGGAAAAAACAGGAAGTCCTGTAATTCCCGTATCTGTGGTTGAGGAAACCGGGATCACGGAACTGGAGGAAACCATTAAAAAAATGTTCTTCCGCGGGGAGATTTCCTTTGACGATGAAGTATATATTACCAACGCAAGACATAAAACCGCGCTGGAGGAGGCTCTGGAAAGCCTGAAAATGGTCGGGGAAAGCATAGAAACGGGAATGAGCGAGGACTTCTTCTCCATCGACCTTATGAGCGCATATGAAAGTCTTGGGAAGATAGTCGGGGAGTCTGTGGGAGAAGATCTGGTAAACGAGATATTCTCCAGATTCTGCGTAGGAAAGTAATTTTACAGGAGACGGCAGTGAGAATAGAAACGTCATCAGGAGGTTGTGTGATGGAAGGTAAGAGACTGGAAAAAAACTGCGACGTTGTTGTGGTGGGAGCCGGTCACGCGGGATGCGAGGCGGCGCTGGCGGCGGCCCGTCTGGGAATGGAGACAGTCATGTTCACAGTCAGTGTGGACAGTATCGCGCTGATGCCCTGCAACCCAAATATAGGGGGAAGCTCCAAGGGACATCTGGTAAGAGAAGTGGACGCCCTCGGCGGAGAGATGGGTAAAAATATCGATAAAACTTTTATTCAGTCAAAGATGCTGAATAAATCCAAAGGCCCGGCGGTTCATTCATTAAGAGCTCAGGCGGATAAGCAGGCCTACAGCACAGAGATGAGAAAAACTCTGGAAAATCAGGAGCATCTCACCATACGGGAAGGAGAAGTGACCAGGCTTCTTGCGGAAGACGGAAATATAAAAGGAGTGGAACTGTATTCCGGCGCCGTATACTGGTGCAGGGCGGTGATACTCTGTACGGGAACATATCTGAAGGCAAGGTGTATCTACGGAGACGTGAGCAACGCCACAGGTCCCAACGGACTGAAAGCGGCCAATTATCTCACAGATTCCCTGAAAGAACTTGGAATTGAGATTTTCCGCTTCAAAACGGGAACTCCTGCCAGGATCGCGGGAAATACCATTGATTACTCGAAAATGGAAGAACAGTTTGGAGACGAAAGGATCGTTCCTTTTTCTTTTTCCACAGATCCGGAATCTGTACAGATCCGGCAGAAATCCTGCTGGCTTACCTATACCAACGAAAAGACTCACGAGATCATCCGCAGTAATCTTGACAGATCGCCTCTTTATTCCGGGGTGATCGAGGGAACAGGACCCAGGTACTGCCCTTCTATTGAAGACAAGGTGGTGAGATTCGCGGATAAAAACCGCCATCAGGTATTTATCGAGCCGGAGGGACTGTATACAAACGAAATGTATATAGGAGGAATGTCCAGTTCCCTTCCCGAAGACGTACAGGACGCCATGTATCACTCTGTTCCGGGACTTGAGAACGCGAAGATTGTGAAAAATGCGTACGCCATCGAATACGACTGTATCAATCCAAGACAGCTTTATCCCACACTGGAATTTAAAAATATAAAAGGACTTTTCAGCGCGGGACAGTTTAACGGAAGCTCGGGATATGAGGAAGCTGCGGCCCAGGGGCTGATCGCGGGTATCAACGCGGCCATGAAACTGAAAGGGCAGGAAATGCTTATCCTGGACCGTTCAGAGGCATATACGGGAGTACTGATCGACGATCTGGTCACAAAAGAAAATCACGAGCCTTACAGGATGATGACAAGCCGGGCGGAATACCGCCTTCTTCTGAGGCAGGACAACGCGGATCTCAGGCTTCGTGAAAAGGGCTACAGAGTGGGACTGATCGATGAGAAGACTTATCAGAAGACTCTGGAAAAAGAGAGGGCAATCGAGGCTGAGATAAAGAGAACAGAGCGCGCCACCATAGGAGGAACTCCCGAGGTTCAGAAACTTCTGGAAGAAAAGGGAAGCACTCTGCTGAAATCGGGGACTACCATTGCGGAACTGATCCGCCGTCCGGAACTTACCTATGAGGATCTGGCGCCTATTGACAGGAATCGTCCGGATCTTCCCTGGGATGTTACGCAGCAGGTGGAGATCAATCTGAAATATGAGGGATATATCAAAAGACAGATGAAGCAGGTAGAACAGTTCAAAAAACTGGAAGCGAAAAAAATTCCTGAAGATCTGGATTACGAACAGGTGGGAAGCCTGCGTATTGAGGCAAGACAGAAGCTTGAGGCCTACCGTCCGGTATCCATCGGACAGGCTTCCAGGATCTCCGGGGTATCTCCCGCAGATATCTCCGTTCTTCTTGTCTATCTGGAACAGTACAGAAGAAAATCCACAAAAGAATCATAGAATGTGGAAAACAGAAGCGAAGCTGTACGCCGGAATGTGGAAAACCTCTAAAATATAAGGAGCGGCAGAAAAATGGGATATGATTTAAGTATACTGGAACAGGGCTGCGCGCAGCTTGACATTTCTCTGGATGATATTCAGAAAAAACAGTTTACGGATTTTTATGAATTTCTTGTAGAAAAAAACAAAGTAATGAATCTCACCGGGATAACAGATTTTCAGGAGGTTCTGGTAAAGCATTTCCTGGACAGCCTGTCCTGTGTGAAGGCTTTGGATATGAAGAAGATTAAAAGTATAATAGACGTGGGAACAGGAGCCGGATTTCCCGGCGTTCCTCTGAAGATCGCGTTTCCGCATCTGGAGGCCTGTCTTCTGGATTCCCTGAAAAAAAGAGTGAATTTTCTGGAGGAGACTTTCCGTCTCCTTGATCTGGAAGATATAAAAGCCGTCCACGGACGAGCGGAGGAATACGCCAGAAACAAAGATTACAGAGAATCCTTCGACCTCTGCGTGTCCAGGGCGGTTTCCAACCTTGCCACGCTTGCGGAATACTGCCTGCCCTATGTAAAAAAGGGAGGATATTTTATTTCCTATAAATCCGGAGCGGTAAAGGAAGAGGCGCAGCAGGCGGAAAAAGCGGTTAAGGTTCTGGGAGGAAAAATAAAAGATATCATCTACTTTTCTCTCCCGGATTCGGAAATACAGCGATCCCTGGTGGTGATCGAAAAAATATCCCCCTGTCCGGGACGTTATCCCAGAAAGGCGGGAACTCCGCAGAAAGAACCTATTTTGTAAGTGTTTCACAAATTCATCACAGATTTATCCGATTTTTATCACAACTTTTTCATAAAATATTCAAAGAGCAGTTGCAAAAAATCTGCTCCCAGGGAAGATGTTTCCGGGTACCCCCTATCTCTGTTTCTCCCGGAAGCATCTTCTTCTGTAGAAAAGGAGGAGAAATCTGTGATCGAAGTAAACAATCTGGTCAAGCGATATGGAGACCATACGGCAGTTGACCACCTTTCTTTTAAGATAGAGAAAGGGAAAATCTACGGTTTTCTGGGCCCCAACGGCGCAGGAAAGTCTACTACCATGAATATTATCACCGGCTATATCGCCTCTACCGAGGGAACTGTATCCATAGACGGACATGATATTCTCGAAGAACCGGAGAAAGCCAGGAAATGTATAGGCTATCTTCCGGAACAGCCGCCCCTTTATTTTGATATGACCGTTCTGGAATATATGAGGTTTGCGGCGGATCTGAAAAAAATCCCGAAAAACAAAAAGAATGAAATGATCGAAGAAGTCATGGACAGGGTTAAGATCACAGATATGAAAAACCGTCTGATCAAAAATCTGTCCAAAGGTTACCGGCAGAGAGTGGGACTTGCCCAGGCGATCCTGGGTTATCCGGACGTGATCATTCTGGATGAACCTACAGTAGGACTGGATCCGAAACAGATCATTGAGATCAGAGATCTGATAAAGGATCTGAGACAGAAACATACGGTAATATTAAGTTCTCATATCCTTTCGGAAGTGAGCGCCGTCTGCGATTACGTGCTGATCATCTCCCATGGAAAGCTTGTGGCAAGCGATACCCCGGAGAATCTGAGTAAACTTGCGGCAGGTTCCAATAACCTGTCTCTGGTGGTAAAAGGGGATAAAGAAAAGATACGCATACTGCTGGGAGAGATTTCCGGCGTCAGAGATATTTCCATTGAAAGCTCTGGAGAGGAAGGAGAATGGAATGTGAAGCTGACAACAGAAGAACATACGGATATCCGTGAGGATGTGTTCTTCCAAATGGCGGAAAGCAGGTATCCTATACTCGAAATGCAGTCTAAGAAAGTATCTCTGGAAGAAATCTTCCTGGAACTGACAGAAGACGGCGCCGGACAGAAAAAAGAGAAAGATGCTGAACAGGAAAACGACGATAAAGAGGGGGGAGAGTCATGACAGCCATTTATAAACGTGAATTGAGAAGTTATCTGACGTCCATGATCGGATACATTTTTATATTTTTTATCCTGCTTCTTACAGGAATCTATTTTTCGGCATATCAGCTCAGCGCTGCCTATCCGAAATTTGAATATACATTAAGCGCTCTCACATTTGTATTTCTTATCAGCGTGCCTATCCTTACCATGAGGATACTGGCCGAGGAGCGGAAACAGAAAACAGATCAGCTCCTCCTTACGTCTCCCGTTTCCGTGGAAAAGATCGTAATGGGAAAATATCTGGCTCTGGTTACAGTTTTTGCCATTCCCATGGCAATCATCTGTTTCTACCCGCTTCTGATGACGAAGTTCGGTACGGTTTCTCTGGGAACGGCCTATACGGCAATCCTGGGATTTTTCCTTCTGGGCTGCGCCAATCTGGCTGTCGGAGTATTTATCTCCTCTCTTACAGAAAGCCAGGTGATCGCTGCGGTGCTGACTTTTATACTTCTGTTTGCTTTTTACATGATGAACGGAATCTCCTCCTTCTTTTCCGAAGGAGCCCTGTCCACCTGCATCACCTTCGGACTTCTGATACTGGCGGCTGCTATTATCATTTACACCATGATCAAAAACCTTCTGATCTCCGCAGTAGTCTGCGTGGCGGGAGAAGCTGTTCTGGCCGTCCTCTATGTGGTGAATTCCGAATTCTTCGCGGGAGGCATCCAGAAGGTTCTGCAGGTATTTAATATCAGCGGCCATTTTGATAATTTCGCCAACGGGATTTTCGATATCAAGGGAGTTGTATATTTTCTTTCTGTAGTGGCTGTATGCGTTTTCCTGACCATTCAGTCTATTGTGAAAAGACGCTGGAATTAGGAGGCCGTGGATATGAAGTTAACAGGGATATTTAAGAAAAAAAATAAAGATCAGAATGAAAAGAAATATATAAAAAAGGGTATTAACAAAAAGACCCTGAAAAACGGTTCCTACAGTGTGGTTCTCAGTGTGATTTTCGTAGTGATCATTGTAGTGGTAAATCTCATTGTCGACGCATTCCCCTCCACATATACGGAGCTTGACGTCAGCGACCAGCAGCTTTTCAGCATCGGGGATCAGACGAAGGATTTTCTGAAGGAACTGGATAAAGACGTAACAATTTATCAGATCGCCCAGAGCGGTTCCGAGGACGAGGTGGTTTCCAAACTTCTTCAGAAATATGAAGAAGCATCCGATCATATCAAAGTAGAAAAAAAGGATCCTGTTGTAAATCCGAAATTCACTTCTGAATATACGGACGAGGAGGTAAGTTCCAACAGTCTGATCGTTGTCTGTGAAGACAGAAGCAAGGTTGTGGATTACAATAATATTTACAAAAGTTCTATTGATTATAATACCTACAGCTATACCACGAGCGGTTTTGACGGTGAGGGACAGATCACAAGCGCCATTTCATATGTGACTTCCGATAATCTTCCGGTTCTCTACACCCTTGACGGACATGGGGAAAAATCCCTGGATTCCACGCTTCAGGAAGATATTGAGAAAGCAAATATAGAGATTAAATCTCTGAACCTTCTTACAGAAGAAAGTGTTCCTGAGGACGCTGACTGCCTGATGATCAATTCTCCTTCCACGGATATATCAGAGGAAGAAAGAGACGCGATCATTGAGTATCTGGAGAACGGCGGAAAGGCAATGATTTTCTCCGATTATACAGAAGAATCCATGGATAATTTTGACGCTGTTCTGGAGAATTACGGCGTGGAAAGAGTGGACGGCATCGTGATCGAGGGAGACGCCCAGCACTACGCAATGCAGATGCCCTATTATCTCCTGCCGGATGTGAGCAGCGCGGAAGCGGTTTCTGACTTCTCTTCCCAGGGATATTTTGTGCTTGCGCCCTACGCTCAGGGAATCCGTCAGCTTGATAATGTGAGAGATACCCTTACCATTGAGAGTCTTCTCACAACCTCAGATGAAGCCTACTCCAAGACAGATCTGAATACGGAAACACTGGAAAAGACAGATGAAGACATTGACGGGCCTTTTGATATCGGAGTGAGCATCACAGAAGAAGTGGATGACGATAAGACCACGCAGATCGTATATTACTCCACCGCGAATCTTATGGACAGCCAGATCAACCAGATGGTAGCGGGCGGAAACGAGCAGATGATCACGGAATCTCTGAACTGGATGTGCAGCACAGATGAAACGTCAACCATTTCCATTCCGTCAAAGAGCCTTGAGGTATCCTATCTTACTGTTACCGCGTATGACGCGGCCTACTGGAAAATATGCGTGATGGGACTGATCCCCGGCGTATTCCTGGTAGTTGGTTTCGTTGTATGGCTGAAAAGGAGAAAAGCATAATGAAGAGCAAAACAGTAAAAATGGTTTCCGCCGCGGCAGTTCTGGCGGTTTTGTGCGGAGCCTACGCGGGGGTAAAATCCTATGTGTCCTCTCAGGAGGAAAAAGAGGCTGAGGAAGCTGACCAGAGCGTCAGTGTGGTGGAGATGAACGCGGACGACATTGTTTCCGTTGCTTTCCGGTCAGAGGACGACGGAGAGGTTACGCTGGAAAAAGAGGATGATTCCTGGGTGAAAAAAGGTGAAACAGAATTTCCTTTAAGCCAGGATACTGTATCCAGCGCGGTAAGCGGGATCGCCGCTCTCACAGCGGATCAGAAACTGGAGGAGACGGCTGATCTAAGCGAGTATGATCTGGAGGAGCCTGAGAATGAGATCACAATCTTAACAGACGACGGGGAAGAAACCACTGTTCAGGTGGGAATGATGAATTCCTCCAGTCAGTATTATGTAAAGAAGGCGGGAGATGATGAAACCGTTTATCTTGTTTCATCGTCTTCCCTGGATCCTTTCATGGGTTCTGTATATGATCTTGCCGAAGCGGAGATATTTCCTTCTGTAACGTCCTCCACGATCACACAGGTGAAAGTGGATAAAGAAAACGGATACGAGCTGAAACAGAACAGCGAGACTCTTGGCTGGGATATCTCCGACGGAAAAGATACGGAGAAAGCGGATACCACCCAGGCAGGCACAGTGACTTCGGCTATCGGTTCTCTTACGTATGATGAATTCGTGGATTATAACTGCACAGACGAGACGGAATACGGCTTTGACAATCCCTATGCGGTAATTACCGCGGATTATACGGTAGAAGAGGAAACAGAGGCGGATACGGACGATACAGAGGTATCTGAGGAAGATGATACCTCTACAGAAGAGTCCGCAGAAAATGAATCCGGGGATGAGGATGCCATAGAGGATACTGCAGAAGAAGAAACGACATCAGAGGATACTGCAGATGCGGATTCATCAGAGGATTCAGAAGAAACAGAGATTGTCACCAGAGATGAAGAACTGATCATATATGTGGGCGACGAGACAGACGGAAGCCGCTATGTGAAGGTAAACGACAGTAATCAGGTATATACCATATCAGAGGATTCGCTGGCGGATATTCTTGATAAAACAATCGCCGATTTTTATGATCTCACAGTAAGCTATCTTACAGTAAACAATCTGGAAACAATGGATATCGAGGCTGAGGACGGATCACATGAGGTTCAGGTAGTCCGGGAGACAACAGAAGATGAAGACGGCGAAGAGACCACCACATCCTCCTATAAGCTGGACGGCAAAGAGATAGAGGAAACGGCGTTTACTACTTTCTATAACAAGGTCATAAACATGACAGGCCAGCAGAGAATGACAGAAGAATATGATCCTGAAGGTGATCCTGCCTACACGTTTACTCTTACGGATACCGACGGAGAAGAAATCCTTGTGAAATATTATGAGTATGACGCAAGTTTCTATGCGGCGGTTGTGGAAGACAGAGTATACCTGGTAAACAAGATGGACGTCCGCGATATGGACGGGGCATATCAGGAAATGATAGCAGCTGAAGAGGCTGAAACAGAAGAAAACACTGATGATTCAGGAACCGGATCAGAAGAAGACCCATCAGAAAATGAAGAGGAAAATACAGAAGAATTATCAGACAATGCCATAGAAGAAACGGATACGGAAGCCTCTGAATAAGTGAGAATGTGTAAGAAAAAATCTCCCCCGGCGATATGCCGGAGGAGATTTTTTATTCTGCAATAAAGAAAAATCAGAAGAAGATACCTGCCTGCTCCAGAAAATGTTCCGGATCTTCCACATGGGGGAAGTGCTTCGTGCGGGGAAGAACGGTCCCTTCAATAGAGGGATTGGCGTTCCGGTACTCTTCCATGATCGCTCCGCCGTTATTCTCGGCGGCTCCTTCGATGATATAGATGCTGTTATCGATGGTTTTAAGACTCTGGACAATATCTATGTTCATATATTTTGCAAACTTGCATGCATATACTGCTTTCGCGTGGCTGCCTCCCCGGTGCGCGCCTTCGTAATATGCGTCCAGAAGGTTCTGATCCGGATGGAAAGGATCAAAAAGCATATTTTCGATAAAGAAATTCTGGATACTGTCTCTTGATACGGCGATATGGTAAATAAGAGTGCCGAATACAGGAATTTCAAGGAAATATTTAAGCGCTTTTTCTTTCTTCCCGGGCATATGCTTCAGATTGCCAAGCGCCGGAGGATTTACCAGCATGATCTTATTGAACAGGCTGTTTTCGTTGCGGCACGCCATAACGGCAAAGGAACCGGAAAATCCGCTGGCAATCACATCTGTCTTCTCGCCTATTACATTGCGGATGAAATCACAGACGATCTGCACATATACGAAGTTGGTATAGGTAATGCCCGGTTTCTCAGAACGTCCGCATCCCAGCAGGTCGATGGTATATACGGTATGTTCCAGGGCAAGGGATTCCTCCACCTTATTCCATTCATATCCGGATCCGCCGGGAAGAACATCGTGTATAAGGAGAACAGGGCTTCCTTTGCCTTTCTTTGTATAATAAACTTCGCCGAAGCGCCATTTATAATAATTCCTTCTGTCTGTGTCCAGCATTTCCTTCAGAATCGCGGAAGCTGCCACAATCTTGTTGATAACATGAATGATAAAAGTAGCAATCGCAAACAGAACCACAAACGTGGCCAGGCGGTTTCTGTTTTTTTTCATTTCGGTCCCCCTTTTCCTGCTGCTTTGGCAGTGTGATGTCGTCAGGTGATGTACTTATTATACGCTAAAAATAAGGTTTTTACAATGCTATAAGAGAGAAAGTAATTTTTCGATATCGTCTTTTTTCGTTGCCCAGCTTGTGGCGAACCGGACGATGGTATGCGTATTGTCCTGTTTTTCCCAGAAACTGAATACAACATGCTCCTTCAACTCTTCTGCTTTTTTATCCTCCAGCACAACAAAGATCTGGTTTGTGGGGGAATCATTAAAAAGGACGTAACCCTTTTCCAGAAATCCCTTTCTCAGAAGAGACGCGGTTTCGATGGCGTTACTTCCCGTTTCTTTATAAAGATCATCCGTAAACAGAGCATCAAACTGGACGCCCAGAAGCCTGCCCTTGGCGAGAAGGGCGCCGTGCTGTTTAACCATGGTCATGAAATGAGGAGGACAGCTGTTTCCGGTAAATACTACCGCTTCTCCGCACAGCGCTCCCGCTTTGGTCCCTCCGATGTAAAATACATCACAGAGCCGCGCGATATCCGGAAGAGAAAGCTCGTTTTCCGGACAGGAAAGGCCTGTGATCAGCCTCGCGCCGTCCATAAAAAGGGGAATCCTGTATTCTCCGCATATCCGGGAAATCTCCGTCAGTTCATCCATTGTATAAAGAGTTCCGTACTCCGTGGGATGGGAAATATACACCATTCCCGGAAATACCATATGATCATGGCTGGGATCTCCGTAAAAAGTATCCAGAAAGGATTTCAGAGAAGGAATATCTATCTTACCGTTATGCTGGGAAACTTCCAGCACCTTATGTCCGGTGAATTCAACGGCTCCCGCCTCGTGAACATTAATATGTCCGGTAGAAGCCGCGATCACGCCCTCATACTGCCGGAGCATGGTATTTATGACGATCTGATTGGTCTGCGTGCCGCCGGAAAGAAAATAAACTTCCGCCTCCGGGCACCGGCACAGTTTACGGATTTTCTCCGCCGCCCGGCTGCAGTAAAGATCCGTTCCGTATCCGGGAAGCTGCTCCATATTGGTGTCGATCAGGCGCTGTAGGATTTTTGGGTGCGCGCCTTCTGAATAATCATTTTCAAAATATAACATATATACCTCCGAAGTCTGTAATCTGGATAAACCAGAAACAGCGTCTTTTAATCCTTAGTTTATATGAGAGTATTGTATCATAATTTAGATCTTACTTGCAATTATATAAAAATATTTT
>LBJMC04200__coassemble_638_pt1 | contig 21502 bp, 17 predicted proteins | sample LBJMC04200__metabat2_low_PE_022 | metagenome-assembled genome bin LBJMC04200 | reverse complement strand
TAACAGAATGTGGCAGATTTATCTGGTGGGGATAATTCTGCGGAAACTCAAGAAGAAACTGTTTTGACAAGCCATATTGCTTATGATAAACTGATTGTAATTCTGGAAAGTTGGTGATTATATTGGATAAAGAGGAATTTCGTATAAAAATGGAAGAAATCAACCGCCTCGTTGATAACAAAGATTACAAAGGGGCGATGGAGGTTGTAGACAGTATTGACTGGAGACGCGTAAAGAATGTCCGCAATTTATGTGTAGTAGGTGAAATTTACGCAGCCAATAAGAGGTATGAAGACAGTAAGGAAATATTCCTTCTTGCTTATCACAGAGCGCCCATTGGAAAAAATATTCTTTACAGACTGATCGAAGTATCTCTGAAAATGAACGATATTGAAGAGGCAAATGAATTTTATGAAGAATATCTGGAAGTGGCTCCCAATGACAGCACGCAGTATATTCTGAAATATAAGATTGCCAGGGCCAGTCAGGCTCCTGTAAGCGAGCAGATCAGGATACTGGAGGACTATAAGGAGAGAGAGTTTACCGAACGGTGGTCTTATGAACTTGCCAGACTGTATTATCAGAACGGAGACAAAGATAAATGTCTGGATCTTTGTAATGAGATGATCCTCTGGTTCAGCGACGGTAAATATGTCATGAAGGCGCTTGATTTGAAGAACAGAATGGGACAGCTGACAGGAGAGGAAAAAGAAAAATATGAAAGTCAGTTTGTGCCGAATCTCAGATCTGTGGATCAGAAAGGCGAAACTGCAGGACAGGAAAAGAAAGAGGATGTTTCTGAAGAAGACGTTCCTGTGATCGAAAGCGTAAGTATTGACGAAAGAGACGTAAACAGTGCAGAAAGTCTTCAGGAAAAGATTTCCAAGGGTATAAGAGATATTTTCAACAGCAGAAAGAAAGAAGAGGCAGAGGACACTCTGACTCAGGAAGAAGAGCTTACTTCAGGCAAAGATCAGGATGAGATGATAAAGGATATCTCTTCTGAAGAAAAAACAGAAAATGTTCCATACCTTGAACCGGAAGAAGCAGATTCCGTAAATTCTGAGGAAACTGAAGAGGATGCTTCTGTGGAAGAGATAGAAGAAGAACTTGAGAAATTTACCGGAGAACAGGAAGAAAACAGGGATGAAGAATCAAAACAGGAAACTGCTGATGAGGAGAAAAAGGAAGAAGTTACGCTTCCTGAACTTGAAATTCCTGAATCTATGAAGAATCTGGGTATAGAGAATCCTCTTCATACAGAAATTCCGAAAGCTCCTGATACTGTTCTTCCGGATGCTGAAAATAAAGATTCCGAAAAAGAGTTTAATCTTGAAGATACAATTCTTGCAGCGGCCAGCGCGCAGGGAATTGATATTCCGGAAGAAGGAGAAACAGGCACAGATTCCTCCGAAGAAATAGATGAATCCGAAGATTCCGAAAAAGAAATGGAAGACGACGGAGATGATGTCTTCTATGAAGGCGGACAGGATGAAGACGATTTCTATGAAGAGGACGATGAAGAACTGAATGACGAAGAATTCTTTGGAAGTGATCCTGAAGAGGATGATTTTTATGAAGAAGAAGAAACGGAAGAAGAATTCGACGTAGAACCTGAAGAAGACGACTTTGGAGAGGAAGACAGATTTGAGAATATAGATGATTATGAGGAAGACGACGAACTGGATGAACTTCCCGTGGTCAGCCGCAGTCCTCTTACAGAAGAAAACCGCGCTGTACTTCAGAAGACAACAGAAATCAAAGCTGTAAAGAAAAAGAAGCAGGAAAGAAAACTCACTGAAGAGGAAAAACTGGAAAAATTCGTAGATTCCCTTCAGCAGGAGGATCACAGCCGTGATATCATTCCGAGAGAAAAAGCTCTCACGGAAGATGAGACAAAACTCTTTACATATATGGCAAAGGTTCCCGGTCTGAGGGAGCAGATCATATCAGCTCTCTGTGATGTTCAGGCGGCGGCGTCCGATAAGACATCAAGGACAGGTAATATTATCGTAATGGGAGGAAAAGAGACAGGTAAGACAAGACTGATCTCCTCACTGATTCCTGCGATCTGCAGTGAACTGAATCTTGAAGCTGCAAAGGTTGCCTATGTATTTGCAGATCAGATCAACGGAAAGAATATTACCGAGATCGTCCGCAAGATGGCGGGAGGATTCCTTGTTATCGAAAACGCGAACCAGTTGAAGAAGGATACCGTAAATCAGCTGAGTAAGGCAATGGAATTCAGAACAGACAGTATGTTTGTCATTCTTGAAGATGAGAAGATAAGCATGAGAAAACTGATGGCAAGATTCCCTAAATTTACTTCCAAGTTTACATCAGTGATCAATATTCCTGTATTCACCAATGACGAACTTGTGAATTTTGCGAAGGTTTATACAAGAGAAAACGGATATACCATTGATCAGATGGCTATGCTTACTCTTTATAACCTGATCAGTACCAACCAGAAGGACGATCAGCCTATGAATGTGGGAGCTGTCAAGGAAATTATAGATAATGCAATTTCCAAATCAAGAGGCGGTATCCGCAAACTGAAAAGAAATATTTCCAAAAAGAGAACCAATCCGGACGGATTTGTTGTTCTCTACGAAAAAGATTTCAACTAGAACAGAATAAAGGAAGTAGAATTTATGACCAGACCTTATCTTGGAAACCCCAAAAATACTATCGAAATTCTTCAAAAGTATGGTTTTGTTTTCCAGAAAAGGTTTGGTCAAAATTTTTTGATCGATCCTCGTGTTCTGGAAAAAATTATAAAATTCTCAGGAATCACAAAAGATGATTTTGTACTGGAAATAGGTCCCGGGATCGGAACCATGACCCAGTATCTGGCAGATGCCGCAAGAGAAGTAACGGCAGTGGAGATTGACGATGCACTGATCCCGATCCTTAAAGATACGCTGAAGGAATGGGATAATGTAACTGTGATCCATGGAGATATTCTGAAGACGGATATCAGAAAAATCGCGGAAGAGAAAAACAGCGGACATCCGGTGAAAGTTGTGGCAAATCTGCCGTATTATATTACAACACCTATCATTATGGGACTGTTTGAAAGTCATGTTCCCGTAGATTCTGTAACAGTAATGGTACAGAAAGAAGTAGCGGAGAGAATGCAGACCGGACCGGGATCAAAGGATTACGGAGCTCTGTCTCTGGCAGTGCAGTATTATGCGAAGCCGGAAATTGTTGCAAATGTTCCTCCAAATTGTTTTATGCCGAGACCAAAGGTCGGAAGCGCGGTAATAAGACTTCAGAAATATGAAATTCCGCCTGTAAAAGTAAAGGATGAAAAGCTGATGTTCCGGCTGATCAGGGCTTCATTTAATCAGAGAAGGAAAACTCTTGTAAACAGCCTTAAGAATTCACCGGAACTCACATATTCCAGAGAAGAAGTGGAAAGAGCGGTAACGGAATGCGGCCTTTCTCCTACAGTCAGGGGAGAAGCGCTTACTCTGGAGCAGTTTGCAGCGCTGGCAGATTATTTTACAGACCATAAATAAATATAAAAAGCATCCGGTGGCTGGACGGATGCTTTTTATATTTTATTTATTAAATTTAAAAGGAAGGAGAGTTGATTACCTGTATAGCAATCAACATATGAAAAAGAAAATTATAAAAATAATGTTGGCTGTATTATTTTTACGATATTCAGTATATCCATAAATTATGAGGGTTTCGTGTTTAAGTTATGAAGAATTGGTGAACGAATATAAAAACTTTTATGAATGCTAAAAAATTATATGGTGGTAAATTATAGCAGAAATAGATGTTCATAAAAATTTTACAGCATTCTTTTGAGGATGTGCTATAATGTGGGGCGTACCTAAAAAAGAGAGAAAAGATTTATTCAGGAGGTAATTAAAATGAAGATAAAGAAATTAAGCGCTCTGATCCTTGCAGGCGTACTTACATGTACAGTACCGTCTGCCGTATATGCCGCAGACTCCACAGCGGCTGTAGTTGACCAGGCTGTGGATATCCTTTCTGAAGGAGGCGTGGACGAGCTTCTTTCCGATCCGGATACAGTGGCGGAACTTATTGTTTCCGTAAAGGATATTTTAGGACAGGTAGACGTGACAGACGAGCAGATTTCTTCTGCTCTTGATACGGCTGCTTCAGGTATCGGAGTAACTCTTTCAGATTCTGAGAAGAATACGCTTGTAAAATTATACAATCAGTTTAAGAATATGGATATCGATCAGGAAGAGTTGAAAAACAGCATCACTCAGGTATATGATAAGCTTGAAAGCCTTGGAATTACAAAAGAAGATGTGAAAGGAATTCTTGGAAAACTTGTCGATGTTGTGAAAAACATCCTTGGGTAAAAAGAATAATAATACATAATTATGTAAAATATACAATAATTATGAATGAGGAAGAAAATATATATGTTGTAATTAAATAAAAACAGGAACTTACAAAAAGATAAAATTGTGCAAATATACGAAAGGTTCATTGTTTGTTCATAAAATATTCATATTTAACTGTTATTCTGATAACAGTTCGAAAGAACAGTGCTATGACGTTGTAATGTTCTTCATTACACATAAATTTTTTCATAATAATTGCCCCGGTAAACCACTGCCGGGGCACTCCTCGTTTTATGGCTCCTTTTGTCTTGAAAATACGGATAACAGGGGTTTTTTTATATTCATTCCATTTCCATGGAAAGGAAATGTATGTTATAATTAATAACACATTTTATTTTTTAAAAGAATATAAAAATAAAAGGAGCGGGATATTATGGCTGAAACTATGAAAGATTATGAAAAAGAACTGGAGCAGTCCATGAAAAAAATAGAAGAAGGAGATATTCTTACAGGGACTGTAGTAAGTGTCGACGAAAAAGAAGTGATCCTTGATCTTAAATATTATGCGGAAGGAGTGATCCCGGCTGAGGATTACAGCAGGGAACCGGGATTCAATCTGAAAGAAGAAGTACATCCGGGAGACGAGGTATCTGCGACAGTAGTGCGCAAAGATGACGGAAACGGAAATATCCTTCTTTCCCGTGTGGAGGCTTCCGATATCCTTGCCTGGGATAAACTGAAGGAATACAAAGATTCCGGAGAGATCCTTGACGTTGTGGTAAAAGGGATTACCAATAAAGGAGTCATCGCCTATGTAGAGGGTGTGAGAGGATTTATTCCGGCGTCTAAACTGGCGCTGAGTTATGTGGAGGATACAGAGGAATATCTGAACAGGCATGTACAGGTTAAGGTTATCGATCTGGATAAAGAGAATAAAAAACTTATCCTTTCCGCCAAAGAGATACTGAGAGAAAAAGCGGAAGAAGAAAGAAAAAATAAAATTTCCAACGTACAGCCGGGACTTGTGACGGAGGGAACCGTGGAAAGCCTTCAGCCTTACGGCGCTTTTGTGGATCTTGGAAACGGTCTTTCCGGACTGGTGCATATTTCCCAGATCTGTGAAAAGAGAATCAAAAAACCCTCAGAGGTACTGTCCGTGGGAGATAAGGTAAAAGTTAAAGTCACCGCTGTTAAGGACGGCAAATTAAGTCTGAGTATCAAAGAAGCCTCGGACTTTATGGCAAAAGAAATAGAGGAAGAGGAAGTTTACGAAGCTCCCGACGCAGGACAGGAGGCAACCACGTCTCTGGGATCTCTTTTCGCAAATATCAAACTGGACTGATGGATTATATCAGGATATAAGGAAGAGGATATCATGAAAAAACAGGATAAAATTTTTGTTATCGGACATAAGAATCCGGATACAGATTCCATCTGTTCTGCTATCGCCTACTGTGATATCAAGAACAGAACTTTCCAGAATAAAAAATATGTTCCGAAAAGGGCGGGACAGATCAACGAGGAAACAGAATATGTGCTGAACCGTTTCGGGGTGCAGCCTCCGGGTTATCTGAGCAATATAGGAACTCAGGTAAAAGACATGGATATCAGGGAAAGCCCCGATACAGATAAAAACATGTCTCTGAAGAACGCCTGGGATCTGATGCAGGAAAACAGTATCGTATCTCTTCCTATCAGAGATAAGGACGGAGGACTGGAAGGTCTTATCACTGTAGGAGATATAGCGAAGACTTATATGGATACCACAGATAGCTATCTTCTTTCCAGAGCGAAAACCCAGTATAAAAGGATCGCGGAAACCTTAAACGGCGAAGTAGTGGAGGGAAATGAGCACGGATATTTCGCGGAAGGCAAGGTGATGGTTGGAACCGCGGATCCGGATATGCTGGAAGATTATGTGAAAGAAAATGATATGGTCATCCTGGGAAACAGGGAGGAGGATCATCTCAAGGCCATTGAACTGAACGTCAGCTGCATTATCGTGGGAATGAATATAAAGGTTACAGAAAAAGTAATCAAACTTGCCCATGAGAAGAGTATCATCATTATCTCTTCCCCCATGGATACGTTTACCATTTCCAGACTGATAAACCAGAGTATTCCCGTTAAATTCATAATGAAAACCGAGAATCTGGTAACTTTCCATACGGAAGACTTCACGGACGATATCCAGGAGGTAATGATCAAACACCGCCACCGTGCCTTTCCTGTGATCAATCAGAGAGGAAAATGTGTGGGAACCATATCCAGACGTAATTTTCTGGATATGCACAGGAAGAAAGTGGTCCTTGTGGACCATAATGAAGTGGACCAGGCGGTGGACAATATTGAAAAGGCGGAAATCATTGAGATCATCGATCACCATAAACTGGGAACTCTTCAGACCATGCAGCCCATCAATTTCCGCAACCAGCCGGTAGGATGCACGGGAACGATCATGTATCAGATCTACGGCGAGCAGAAGCTGGAGATAGAGCCGAAGATCGCGGGACTTCTCTGCGCGGCTATTATTTCGGATACTCTCATGTTCCGTTCTCCCACGTGTACGCTGCAGGATAAAATGGCTGCGGGCGCGCTGGCTCTTATCGCGGATATTTCCATCGAGGAATTTGCGAGGGAGATGTTCCGGGCGGGAAGCAATCTGAAAGACAAATCTCCGGAGGAGATTTTCTATCAGGATTACAAGAAGTTTATCGCAGAGGGAGATATTACTTTCGGAGTGGGACAGATCAGCTCCATGGACGAGGAAGAACTGAAGGCGATCAAGAAAAAACTTCAGCCTTTCATGGTCAGCGAATGCGGACGTCATGGCGTTTCCAGGGTTTATTTCATGCTTACCAGCATTATGAACCGTTCCACAGAGCTTCTGTATTACGGAGAAGGAAGCAGGGAAATGGCGGAGAGCGCTTTTCAGATGGAGCCTGAAGACGATTCATTCATTCTGGAGGGTGTGGTATCCCGCAAAAAACAGCTGATCCCGGCTCTTATGGAAGCCGCCCAGCTGATGTCCAGCGGTGAGTACGCCTGAATAAGAGAGGAAAAAAATGTCAAAACAGAGATGGAAAGCGGGAAATATGCTTTATCCTCTTCCCGCCGTAATGGTCAGCGTAACGGACGGAAAAGGAAAAGATAATATTATAACAGTGGCATGGGCGGGTACGGTATGCACCAACCCTCCCATGGTTTCCATATCGGTGCGTCCGGAGCGTTTTTCCTATCAGATGATCAGGGATACAGGAGAATTTGTTATCAATCTCACCACGGAAGAACTGGCTTTCGCCACTGATTACTGCGGAGTGAAGTCAGGTAAAGATGTTGATAAATTCAGGGAGACGGGGCTTACCAGGGAAAAGGCGGATATCATAAAAGCTCCAATGATAAAAGAATCGCCTGTATCCATAGAATGTAAAGTAAAAGAAATCAAAGAACTGGGTTCTCATCATATGTTCATCGCAGAGGTTGTGGCGGTCCATGCAGATGAGAAATATATGGACGAAAACAACCGGTTTGACCTGAACAAAGCGAAACCTCTTGTTTATTCCCACGGTGAATACATGGGAACAGGAAAGAAGATAGGAACTTTTGGCTACAGTGTTAAAAAAAACTCCAAAAAATGCAAAAAAACACTGAAAAACGGCTGAAATCATATAGGGATTGCAGAATATGTCATTATATGATAAAATTTATTAGTACAGCATAAATTACGATATTGGAGGCAGTATGAACAATATCATTTTGATAGGTATGCCCGGCGTGGGAAAAAGTACTCTGGGAGTGGTTCTCGCCAAGGTGATAGGCTGTCAGTTTCTGGATTCGGATCTTCTGATCCAGAAACAGGAAAAAAGAAAATTACACGAAATTATAGCCCGGGAGGGTTATGAAGGATTTCAGAAAATTGAAAATCAGGTGAATGCTTCTATAGAGACGGAAAATACAGTGATAGCAACAGGGGGAAGCGTGGTCTACTGTGAGGAGGCCATGGAGCATCTGAAATCGTCAGGTACTGTAATATATCTGAAACTGTCTCTGAACGCGCTGTCAAAACGCCTCGGTAATCTGAAGGGCCGGGGTGTTCTTCTGAAAGACGGACAGACATTAAGCGGACTGTATGAGGAGAGAAGTCCGCTTTATGAAAGATATGCGGATATTGTGATCGATGAAGAAGGGAAAGATCTGGAAGCAAGTCTTAAGTCTGTTCTGGAAATACTAAAGGAGAAAGACGGAAAACAGCAACAGGGGGAATAAGCGGAAGCTGTACCAGGAAAATTAATATTTACAAATGGAAAAAATGTGATATAATACAAAATTGAGCATTTTACAGGACAACCATTACAACAATAGATTATTTCTGGCGTATGCTTCGGCTTACGGAGTAAAATAATTATAGAGGTGTTATATGGAACAGTATGTAATTAAGGGCGGTAATCCGCTGGTAGGAGAAGTTGAGATCGGAGGAGCCAAGAACGCGGCTCTTGCAATCCTTTCTGCAGCTATCATGACGGATGAAACCATATTAATTGAAAACCTGCCAGACGTAAGAGACATCAATGTATTATTGGAAGCAATTGCCGGTATCGGAGCTCAGGTTGACCGTATCAGCAGATCCACAGTGAAGATCAACGGTTCCACTATCAGGGACATCAGTGTGGATTATGAATATATCAAGAAGATACGTGCATCTTATTATCTTCTGGGAGCCCTCCTTGGTAAATATAAACATGCGGAGGTTCCTCTTCCGGGAGGATGCAATATCGGAAGTCGTCCTATTGACCAGCATCTGAAAGGATTCCGGGCTTTGGGCGCAAAAGTAAAGATTGTTCACGGTTCTATCGTGGCGGAAGCAGAGAATCTTCATGGAAGCCATATTTTCCTGGATGTGGTTTCTGTGGGAGCTACGATCAATATCATGATGGCGGCATCTCTGGCGCCCGGACGTACGATCATTGAGAATGCGGCAAGAGAACCTCATGTAGTGGACGTTGCCAATTTCCTGAACAGTATGGGCGCGAATATCAAAGGCGCCGGAACAGACGTTATCCGTATCAGAGGAGTAGAGAAACTCCATCGTACAGAATATCCCATTATTCCTGACCAGATTGAGGCAGGTACGTTTATGTTTGCCGCCGCTGCCACAGGGGGAGACGTTACAGTTAAGAATGTAATTCCAAAACATCTGGAAGCAACTACAGCGAAACTTGAAGAGATCGGATGTGAAGTGGAGGAATTTGACGACGCAGTGCGTGTGCGCGCGGGAAAGAGACTTCACCGCACACATGTGAAGACACTTCCCTATCCAGGATATCCCACGGATATGCAGCCGCAGATTGCTGTAACCCTTGCCCTTGCGGAAGGGACAAGTATTGTTACAGAAAGTATATTTGAAAATCGTTTCAAGTATGCGGACGAGCTTTGCAGGATGGGAGCCAATATTAAAGTAGAAGGAAATTCAGCTATTATTGACGGAGTGCAGAAGCTGACAGGAGCAAGAGTCAGCGCTCCGGATCTCCGCGCGGGAGCCGCGCTTGTAATTGCGGGTCTTGCGGCGGAAGGCGTTACAGTAGTAGATGATATCGTATATATTCAGAGAGGTTATGAGAACTTCGAAGAAAAACTGAGAAGTCTCGGAGCACAGATTGAGAGGGTATCCAGTGAAAAGGAAATCCAGAAATTCCGTCTCCGGGTTGGATGAGATTTTTATTAAAGATATACTTGACAATTATATAAAAGAAGTATATTGTATGTTTTGCAGCAATTTCATATGAACAGCCTTTTATTCAGAGTGGTGGAGATACAAAGGATCTGTGAAGCCACGGCAACCCCTCCGGCGAGGAAGGTGCCAACCTGAGCGAGTGATCGAACAATAAGAGGATTGAAAGAGTATTTCAGACAGTCCGATTATTCGGGCTGTTTTTTCTTAAAAAAGGAGACAAAAATGGAAAAAATTTTATTTACTTCAGAATCAGTTACAGAGGGACATCCGGATAAGATCTGCGACGCTATTTCCGACGCTGTCCTTGACGCTCTGATCGAGCAGGATCCCATGAGTCGTGTAGCCTGTGAGACAGCCATCACGACAGGTCTTGTTCTGGTAATGGGAGAGATTACTTCCACAGGTTATGTGGACATCCAGAAAATTGTAAGAGATACGGTAAGAGAAATCGGATATACCCGTGGAAAATATGGTTTTGACGCGGATACCTGTGGTGTGATCACAGCGATTGACGAACAGTCTGCGGATATTGCTCTTGGCGTTGACAAGGCTCTGGAAGCAAAAATGGGAGAAGACGAGATTGACGCTATCGGAGCGGGAGACCAGGGAATCCAGTTTGGTTTCGCCTCCAATGAGACAGAGGAATATATGCCCTATGCTATCAATATGGCTCATAAGCTTGCCCGTCAGCTTACGAAGGTACGTAAGGACGGAACTCTGAAATATTTGAGACCGGACGGCAAGACCCAGGTGACTGTGGAGTACAGTGAAGAAGGAAAACCGGTAAGGATCGACGCGGTAGTATGCTCCACACAGCATGATCCTGACGTAACGCAGGAACAGATTCATGCAGATATCAGGAAATATGTTCTTGACGCTGTGATCCCCGCGGATATGGTAGATGAAAATACGAAATATTTTATTAATCCCACAGGTCGTTTCGTTATCGGAGGACCTCACGGAGACAGTGGTCTTACAGGCCGTAAGATCATCGTGGACAGCTACGGCGGATACGGACGTCACGGCGGCGGAGCTTTTTCCGGAAAAGACTGTACCAAGGTGGACCGTTCCGCAGCTTACGCGGCCCGTTATGTGGCGAAGAATATTGTTGCGGCGGGACTTGCGGACAAATGTGAGATCCAGCTTTCCTACGCTATCGGAGTTGCCCGTCCCACTTCCATTAATGTGGAAACGTTCGGAACAGGAAAACTCTCCGACCAGAAACTTGTGGAGATCATCAGAGAAAACTTTGATCTCCGTCCTGCGGGAATCATCCGTATGCTTGATCTGAGAAGACCGATCTACAAACAGACTGCCGCTTACGGACATTTCGGACGCACAGATGTGGATCTTCCCTGGGAGCATCTGGACAAGGTGGAAGACCTTAAGAGATATCTTTAATTCTATAATCTTTTGGTTTTGATTTTATAGAAAATTTAGATATTGAAATCCGGCGATATGGTATAATGGTTACATAAAATGTAATCATTATACCATTTTTTATTTCATAGGAAATACCTTTTGTATGAACGTGTGGAAACGCCGGATTTCCTTTGAAATAAAAAGAAATGAGGAAATTCCATGAAATTAAAGACCAGAATTATGGTAGGATTTCTGATGGTCATTCTTGTGCCGCTGCTTCTTTTTACAGCTGCTCTATATGGATTCAGAGAATACCAGGTCAGATATTCTGAAAACGGCAGGATTTCCCAGAGTGAGATATACGATATTACCATTGCGGATTCTGTTACCGGTCAGGACGGCCTTCAGATCATGACGAAGGATCTTTTTATCACCGTACTTGTAATACTTGTTTTTACCAGTGTTTCTGTAGGTCTCTGGATCTACCGCAGTATAGCGGCCCCTCTGGTGAAGTTAAGAAGAGCCACGCAGAATATCAAAGAGGGGAATCTTGATTTTACCCTGGAAGTGGACGGGGCGGATGAATTTTCCGAGCTGTGCAGAGACTTCGAGGAGATGAGAAGGAGACTGAAGGATTCGGCGGAGGAGAAGCTTGTTCTGGATAAGGAGAATAAAGAGCTGATCAGTAATATTTCCCATGATCTCAAGACTCCCATCACGGCAGTGAAGGGATATGTGGAAGGCATTATGGACGGAGTAGCGGATACTCCGGAGAAGATGGACCGGTACGTAAGGATCATCTATAATAAGACCAACGAGATGGATCATCTGATCAATGAGCTTACTTTTTATTCCAAGATCGATACCAACAGGATTCCCTATGTATTCAGCAAGCTGAATGTGGAGGACTATTTCGCCGACTGCGCGGAGGAAGTGGGACTTGAGCTGGAAACGAGAGGAATACAGCTTTATTACGCCAACTATGTGGATAAAGACGTTCTTGTGATCGCGGACGGCGAACAGATCCGCCGGGTGATCTATAATATTGTCAGCAACGCCATTAAATACATGGATAAAGAGAAAGGCGTCATACAGATCCGGGTAAAGGATGTGGGTGATTTTATACAGGTGGAGATTGAAGATAACGGCAAGGGGATTGCGGCAAAAGATCTTCCGAATATCTTTGACCGGTTCTACAGGACGGATGTTTCCAGGAATTCCTCCAAGGGAGGAAGCGGAATAGGGCTTTCTATCGTGAGGAAGATCATGGAGGATCACGGCGGCAAGGTATGGGCAACCAGCCGTGAGGGAATCGGCACTATTATGTATTTTGTTCTGAGAAAATACCAGGAGGTACCAGTGAAATGAGTAAAATACTGATTATTGAAGATGAAGAAGCGATCGCTGATCTGGAGAGGGATTATCTGGAACTTTCCGGATTCGAAGTAGAGATTGCCAACAGAGGCGATACAGGACTTGATAAGGCGATGAAAGAAGAATACGATCTGATCATTCTGGATCTCATGCTTCCGGAGGTGGACGGGTTTGATATCTGCCGGCAGATCAGAGAGGAGAAGAATACTCCGATCATCATGGTTTCCGCCAAGAAAGACGACATAGACAAGATACGGGGGCTCGGCCTCGGGGCGGACGATTATATGACCAAGCCGTTCAGCCCCAGCGAGCTGGTTGCCAGGGTGAAGGCCCACATGGACCGTTACAACCGCCTTGTAGGATCCGGCGCCGCCAAGAATGATGTGATAGAGATCAGAGGGATCAAGATCGACAAGACCGCGAGAAGAGTGTGGGTGAACGGGGAAGAGAAGACCTTTACCACAAAAGAATTCGATCTTCTTACATTCCTGGCGGAGAATCCCAACAGAGTGTTTACCAAGGACGAACTCTTCCGGGAAATATGGGATATGGAATCCGTGGGGGATATCGCCACAGTAACCGTCCATATCAAGAAGATCAGAGAGAAGATAGAATTTAATACGGCCAAGCCGCAGTATATAGAGACAATCTGGGGGGTAGGATACCGGTTTAAAGTATGATTTAGTCTTATTTCATAATAAAAACAGGATGAAATTGGATAAAACAATAAAAATCACTAAAAAATAATAAAAAATCATTGACAAATATAGAGAATGTTGATATACTGTTTTCAACAAATTAAGACAAAGTATTTTTTATGAGTATGCAAAGGAGCATGTTATATATTTAATTTCTAACTATAAGCTGCATTGATGCAAAAAGTAAGAAATACTTTTTTTGTACCCTTAATTTAATACGAAATTGTAACAAGTCAACAAATAAAAAAGAGAAAAGGAGAGAGATTTATGAAAAATCGCAAAAAACTTCTCGCAGCCCTTCTGGCAGGTGCAATGACACTTTCCATGGGCGCAACCGCATTTGCTGCAGAAGCAGAGGACGGCTACGCAGTAAAGGCTACCAACACAGAGGCAACTTCACCGGACAACGATCTGGTAATTGCCATTGAGGGAAGCGTAAGTTCCATGGACCCGGCCAACATCCCGGATACCAGCGCTATCTCCGCAACCCGCGGATGCTACGAGATGCTCGTGTATTTTGATGAGAATCAGGAAATGCAGGGACAGCTTGCAGAGAGCTGGGAAGTTTCCGACGATTCCCTTACATACACCTTCCATCTCCGCGAGGGTGTGAAGTTCCACGACGGAACAGATTTCAACGCGGAAGCTGTAAAGGCAAACTACGAGCGTGTTATCGATCCGGAGAATAATCTCCGTCAGAGAAGAAACTTCATCGAAACAGCAGACGACGGTACAGAGACACCCCGTGTAGAGAGCGTGGAATGTCCGGATGATTATACGGTAGTATTCAAGCTTACAAAGGCATGGTCCCCGTTCATCAACCGTATGACACAGTTCTGCATCATCAGCCCGGCCGCTCTGGAAGAGTACGGCAACGATATCATGAACCATCCGGTAGGAACCGGTCCCTTCATCTGTACAGAATGGGAAGAGGGAGATCACACCTCTTTCGAGAAGAATGAAGATTACTGGGGCGAGCCGGCATCCGTAGATACCGTTACCATCCGTGAGGTACCGGAGGCAGGATCCCGTACAGCTATGCTTCAGACAGGCGAGGCGGATATGGTTTATCCGATGCCTGCAGACCAGATCCAGGCCATCGAAGGCAGCGACGATATCAACGTTATGACAGCAGACTCCAATATCATGAGATATGTAACTCTGAATATGAATCTGGAGCCGCTCTCTGACGTAAGAGTTCGTCAGGCTATGAACTACGCTATCGACAAAGAAGCTTATATCCAGGTTATGTATGCCGGAAACGGAACGATCGCTAGTTCTGTTGTTCCGCACATTATTCCGGGATATGAAGAGCAGGAAGCATATACCTATGATCTTGACAAGGCGAAAGAGCTTATGGAAGAAGCAGGATACGCAGACGGCTTCAGCCTTACTCTCTGGGGTGACAACTCCACTCAGGAGATCAAGGGTATGACATTCATCCAGCAGCAGCTTGCGCAGATCAACATTGAAGTGGAAGTACTTCCCATGGAGCCCGCTACAGTAAGCGATAAGATCTATGTTGAACCGGAAGAAGCAGAAGTTAATATGTGGTATGTAAACTGGTCCGCATCTGATTTCACCATGGACGGATCTCTCCGCTCCCTGCTTTACAGCACCATGGCTCCGCCTACCAGCGCCAACACAGCATACTTCGATAACGAAGAGTTTGACAGTCTGTTAGACGAAGGTCTCGCAACAGCGGATGTTGACAAGCAGGCAGAAATCTACGGACAGGCTCAGACGATCGCATGGGAAGAGTGCCCGTGGCTGTTCCTTGCAAGCGACCAGCTTCTGTACTCCACCAAATCTTATCTCTCCGGCGCTTATGTTGCTCCGGACGGCGCATTCAACTTTGCAAACGCAGTTCTTGCACAGTAAGTAAGGCGTCTGAATCAGACTACAATCAAATAAGATTACTGGGGCGACAGGCGCCGCAGCATAACAGAACGAAGATGTTCTGAATAGATAACTGCCGTTCAGCCGTCTGTGACCATTCACAGATGCGCGGACGGCAGTTTTTTTTTAAGGAGGTAAAAAATGGGTCGGTATTTTATTAAGCGTTTACTCAGTACCATTCCTCTTTTGCTGGTAATTTCCTTCCTGGTATTCATGTTTATCCACATGATCCCCGGCGATCCGGCGAAGCTGATCGCAGGACAGGATTCCACACAGGCAGAGGTAGAAACTGTAAGAAAACAGCTCGGGCTGGATCAGCCCCTTTTAAAACAGTATGGCCAGTATATGAAGGGCCTTGTAACCGGTGATCTTGGAGATTCCATCCGAAACGGCAAATCCGTTGTGGAAACTATCGCTCCCAGACTGAAACCGACAATTATGCTTACCGTATCCGCCATGATCTGGGCGACGATCATCGGAGTTGCGCTGGGTATCATTTCCGCCGTATTCCACGGCAGGATCCTGGATTACGTGGGAATGATCATTGCGATCTCCGGAATATCCGTTCCCAGTTTCTGGCTGGGTCTTGAACTGATACAGGGATTCTCGGTGGCTCTGAACTGGCTTCCCACAGGAGGACTGGATTCCTGGCAGAGCTACATTCTTCCCTCGCTGACAATGGGAGCCGGAATCATGGCGATCCTGGCGCGTTTTACCCGTTCCTCCATGCTGGAGACGATGCGTGAGGATTATGTGCGTACAGCCCGGGCGAAAGGCCTGAAAGAATCCCTTGTAGTTATGCGTCATGCTTTTAAGAATTCACTGATCGAGATCATCACCGTTGCAGGTCTGCAGATCGGCGGTCTTCTTTCCGGTTCCGTTATGGCGGAAACAGTTTTCTCCATCCCCGGACTGGGCCGTCTTCTGGTAGATTCCATCAACTTCCGTGACTATAAGGTAGTGCAGGCGCTGCTTCTGTTCTTCGCGGCAGAGTATATCTTCATCAATCTGATCGTGGATGTTCTCTATGGAGTGATCAACCCGAAAGTGCGTTATGATTAGGAGGGAAAAACATGGCACAGACAAATAAAAATTTAGGAAATAATAATTTTGCTGCTGCTGAAGAACTTCCCAAGGCGAAAAGCAGAGTAAAAGAATTTGTGAAGAAATTCTGCAAACGAAAAACAGCAGTGATTTCACTTATATTTATCATATTTATTATTCTTATGGCGATCATCGCTCCCTTTATTGTTCCCTACGCGCCGGATCAGCCTGATTACATGAGTCTGCTCCAGGGACCCAGTTCCACACATATCTGGGGAACAGACGAGTTCGGGCAGGATGTATTCAGCCGTCTGATGGTAGGAAGCCGGCTTTCTCTTTCCTGCGCTCTGATCGCGACCATCGTAGGTACCATAGGAGGAGTAATCCTTGGTCTTATCGCAGGTTTTTACGGAGGATTCATTGATTCTCTGATCATGAGATGCTGCGACGTGCTCTTCGCGTTTCCGGATATCCTTCTTGCCATCGCCGTTGTTGCGATCATCGGTCCCGGTATGGTCAACGTTATGATCGCCGTTGCGGTATTTACGGTGCCTTCCTTCGCCCGTATCATACGAAGCGCCACAATATCCGTCAAGGGATCCCTGTATGTGGAGGTTGCCCGTTCCCTGGGATGTAAGAACAGCCGTATCCTGTTTGTTCATGTCTTCCCCGGAACCATCCAGTCCATGATCGTAAACTTTACCATGCGTATCGGTACCGCGATCCTGGCTGCATCTTCTTTGAGCTTCCTGGGATTCGGCGCGAACGTTACAGAGCCCGACTGGGGCGCGATGCTTTCCACCGGCCGTAACTACCTGAACACAGCGCCTCATATGGTACTGTTTCCCGGTATCCTGATTTTCCTCACCGTTCTCGCGTTCAATCTTCTCGGAGACGGTCTCAGGGATACTCTGGATCCGAAGATGAACTAGGGAGGGAGAAGCCATGTCAGAAAAATTATTGGAAGTAAAAAATCTCCGCACTGAATTCAAGCGGGATAAAACATGGGTCACAGCCGTAAATAATGTTTCCTTTTCCATCAATAAAGGAGAGATTCTGGGGCTGGTAGGAGAATCCGGATGCGGAAAATCCGTAACCTCTCTTTCTGTAATGCGTCTCCTTGCCAGAAACAGCAAGATATCCAACGGAGAAGTAATCCTTAACGGACATGATCTCTTAAAAGAAGACAAAAAAGGGATGAGAAAAGTCAGAGGACGTGAAGTGGCTATGATCTTTCAGGAGCCCATGAACTCCCTGAATCCCTGTATGAGAATTGAAACACAGCTTACGGAGGCTATTCTCCTTCATAATGATTTTTCCAAGGAGCAGGCCCACCAGAGAGCTGTTGACGTACTGAAATCCGTAGGTATCCCGGAGCCGGAGATGACTCTTAAGAGTTATCCTCATCAGCTTTCCGGCGGTATGTGCCAGCGTGTTATGATCGCTATGGCGATGTCCTGCGAACCGGAGCTTCTTATCGCGGACGAGCCCACCACCGCTCTTGACGTTACCATCCAGGCTCAGATCCTGGAGCTGATGGAAGATATCCGCGCGAAGAGGAATACCGGAATCCTTATGATCACTCACGACCTGGGCGTAGTAGCGGAAATGTGCAGCAGAGTAGTTGTTATGTACGCAGGCAGGATCGTGGAGGAAGCGTCTGTTGAGGATCTGTTCGCCGATCCGAAACATCCCTATACACAGGGACTGATCGCTTCCGTACCGAAGCTGGGAAGCGGCGTAAGCTCACTTCCCTCTATTCCCGGAAGCGTTCCGGATCTTTCCGTAATGCCCCAGGGATGTAAATTCGCACCCAGATGTAAATACGCGACAGATATCTGCCGCCAGCAGGAGCCGGAGCTTCAGACCACAGCAGACGGCCGGAGATGCAGGTGTCACCACACAGATAATCTTGGAAAGGAGGCGTAAGGGCTATGAGCGAAACACTGGTATCTGTAAAAAATATATCCAAAACATTTGCCGCAAACAAAGGAATGTTTTCCAAGAAGAAATTCGTTCATGCTGTAAATGACGTATCCTTTGATATCAAGACCGGAGAGACATTTTCTCTGGTAGGCGAGTCCGGATGCGGAAAATCTACCACAGGAAAACTGATCGATCACCTGATCACTCCGGATTCCGGAGAGATCTGGTTTGAGGGAAAAGAAATTTCCAAAATTTCACAGAATGAGATGCGTCCCTTAAGATCCGATATCCAGATGGTATTTCAGGATCCCTACGGATCTCTGAATCCCAGAATGAAAGTTCAGGATCTTATCGGGGAACCCCTTCTTATCCATACAAATATGACGGCGGGAGAAAGACTGAAAAAAGTTCATGAGCTTCTTCAGGTTGTAGGTCTGAGCCCTTCCCACGGAGAGCGTTATCCTCATGAATTTTCCGGCGGTCAGCGTCAGCGTATCGGTATCGCCAGGGCTCTTACCGTGAATCCCAAGCTGATCATTGCCGACGAGCCCGTATCCGCCCTGGATGTGTCCATTCAGGCGCAGGTACTGAACCTTCTGCAGCAGCTGCAGGAAGAATATAATCTGACTTACCTGTTCATTTCCCATGACCTGAGCGTTGTGGAAATGATCTCAGACAGGATCGGCGTTATGTACCTGGGAACTATTGTGGAGACGGCAGATAAGAAAGAGCTTTATGCTCATCCCAAGCATCCCTATACGAGAGCTCTGCTTTCCGCTGTACCCATCCCGGATCCTGAGAAAAAATCAAAACGTATCATTCTTCAGGGTGATCTTCCCAGTCCCAGCAATCCGCCAAGCGGCTGTCTGTTCCACACAAGATGTCCGCATTGTACGGAGAAGTGCAGGACCCAGCGTCCGGAGCCGGTAGAGGTTGCACCGGGACATGTAGTGAAATGTCATTATCCGGATCTCAGTGAAACCACGATCTAGATACCCTGATTAAGAAACCGGCGGACAGATGATTTCTGAACTCCGCCGGAACGGAAGGGAGGGACCTATGTTTACAGAAGAGAGACATGTTGCCATTGAACAGTGCCTGCGGGAAAAGGGAAAAGTAAAGGTAAAAGAACTCAGCGAGAAATTTCAGGTTTCCGAGGACTGTATCCGCAAGGATCTTAAGACTCTGGAAAATGCGGGAAGACTGAAACGTACATACGGGGGAGCGATCCTGTCCCAGGATTATCCTCTGGAGAGAGACGTTATTGACAGACGGAATTATCATCTGGATAAAAAGAAAATTATCGCTGAAAAAGCGCTTGGTCTGATCAAAAGCAACGAGACGATTTTTCTGGATATTTCCACTACCAATATTGAACTTGCAAAGCTGCTGGCAGAGTCAAGAATCAGAGTTGTGGTGGTAAGCAATATGATTGATATTCTTCAGATTCTGGTAAAAAACCCAATGATTTCCGTGATCGGAACCGGAGGAATTATGTATCAGACGGTAAACGGATTTATGGGAGCTGCCACAATTGAAGTAATTAAGCAGTACAGCTTTGACAGAGCTTTTCTTGGAAGCTGCGGGGTGGATATGGTAGACCTTTCCGTAACGACACTGGGCGTTGAGGATGGTCTTACAAAGAAATCAGTTGTACAGAGCAGCAGACATAAGTATGTCGTAATGGAAAAAGAAAAATTCTATTTTAATGATTCCTATAAATTTGCTCATTTTGACGATATCAGCGGAATCATAACGGATGAATATCCGGACAGTACCATAGTCAGCACTCTGGAGGCATCCGGAGTAAAGCTGATCTGAAGGGGCTGTGGTAAGATGGAGGCACGAAATGATAAACTTGGTAAATTGCTGCAGTAAAAAAGCGGAGGTAAAATTTATTGGAGAAACAGCCCCGGAACTGGAAAAACTTTCCGGTGCTGTAATGCGGATTTTTAAAGGAGAGTATCTTCAGACGGCGTTTCTGCCGGAGGAGGATAAAATGATCCTTCTTGTGGGAACCGGAAAGCCGGGCAGAGAAAAAATACATCTGAAAGAGCTGGGAGCAGCTGCTGTAAAAGCGTTTCTTGATGTAAAAATATATGAGTTTTCTCTGGATATATCCTCTGTTCTGGAAGAATACGGGATTACAGCTTTAAGGCATATCACAGAGGGAGCGGTGCTTGGGACTTATCGGCAAAAGCAGTTTAAAGGCGCCGAAAGAACGGAATGCCAGATTGAAATATGCGGAATTCCGGAAAAAAATCAGCAGGAAGCGAAAAAAATTTTTGAGGAAGCGCTGATTGTTTCCAGAGGAATCTGGTTTGCCAGGGATATGGTGAATCTTCCGGGAAACTACCTGCGCCCGGCTGATTTTGCAGAAAATATACTGGAATTTGTAAAAAATACGGAGATCGAGGCGGAAGTCTTAGACCGAGAAAAGCTGAAAGAAAAAGGATTTGAAGCTCTTCTCGGCGTGGGAGACAGCAGCGAGTATCCTCCATGCCTTACTGTTTTGAGATACAGGGGAAATCCCCAGAGCGAAAAAATCACAGCCCTTGTAGGAAAAGGAGTTACCTGTGATACCGGCGGGTACTGCTTAAAGCCGGCGGATTCTATGCTTGGAATAAAAGGAGATATGGCAGGCGGCGCAGCTGTTGCCGGAGCTCTCTATGCCCTTGCAGAAAATCATGTAAAAGTAAACGCTGTTGCAGTGATTCCCATGTGTGAAAACCGTATTTCTGACGGAAGTCTTCTCCCCGGGGATGTAATCGGATCCTATTCCGGGAAGACAATTGAAATCGCGAATACAGACGCAGAGGGAAGACTGATTCTGGCTGATGCGGTTTCTTATGCAGTTCGTGAAGAAAAGGCGGCAGAGGTTCTGGACATTGCTACCCTGACAGGGGCTGTAGTCAATATGTTCGGCTTTACTGTGGCAGGGGTGGTCAGCGACAGCGATGAACTGTTCCGCCGTTTCCGCCAGGGATACACCTGCGCCGGGGAGAGATACTGGAGGATTCCTTTTTATGAGGAACATGAAAAGATGATCGAAAGCAAAATTGCAGATGTCCGCAATATGAGCAGCGGCGGCTGCGGCACGATCACCGCGGGACTGTTTATCCGTGAATTCG
>LBJMC04200__coassemble_541_pt1 | contig 24356 bp, 25 predicted proteins | sample LBJMC04200__metabat2_low_PE_022 | metagenome-assembled genome bin LBJMC04200 | reverse complement strand
ATCCGCCCTTCTCTCCGGTATTCATAATTTCCCAGGATCAGACGCACCCGGAGGCTTCCTCCAAGAATGACAGGATGCAAAGATGCAGGGCGTGCCTGATCCTCCGGCGTAGCGGAATCTCCCTGCGCTTCAGACAGACCGGCCGGGGCAAAAGAAACCAGAACGCTCCAGTCCGCATGGTCTGTATCCATCTCAGCAATATCCAGCTCCGCCTCAACGGCGTTCTCCCCCTTATGCGCGCAGCAAAAAGGAAGCAGCGTCCGCTCCTTCACCGCAGGATTCAGCTCCTGTCTGACAAGATATACCCCGGCGTTTTTCAGATTTTCGCCGGAACGCAGAATCAGATGGAAACAGGATTTATTTATTTTTATGCTGGTCGCGTAAATTGGCTGCATGTGTGAATTCCTCCGGGGTCAACATATATTTCAGTTCTCCATAAAAAATTCAACGGCTGTGCCGCCGGCAAAACAGAATATTCCGGCTCATCGACACTCTCGTTCCGCCCGGTCCTGCACATGTGATTTCAAACCGACAGAAGCCTGGGATTCAGGACAGCCACGCCTTCCTTCCCCAGAATATCATAAAGAATATCCGTATACTCCTCATAGGAGAGTTCTCCGTCCGGGGTCAGAAGCTCAAAATCCGTTCCGTATACATTGGCAAAAACCCCCGTCTCCTTCAGACCGTTCCTGAGATAAAAAGCCTTCCTGCGCTCCCGCTCGTTCGCGTTATCCGCCGAAGCGTCCTGCATCTCGATCTCGAAAATATATTTCTGGTCACGGAACCGTTCCAGAAGAAGCTTCAGGCTTCTGCTGCCGATCCCGCCGCCCCTCTGCTGCGGGGAAATGGCGAAATAATCCAGAAGGGCCGTTTTTCCCGCCATCATGTTAATGGCGAGGCCCAGAAACGCCCCGTCCTCCACAACTGCCAGCATTTCCATCTTGCCTCTGGCGGAAAGCTCCTCCATCAAAGAGAAAGGCTTCCGCTCGATCTCCGGAAACGCCTCCTCATATAACGCATGAACTGCCTCTCTGTATTCGGTTCCTTCTTTCTGAATGTTCTTTAACTCCATGATGTTCCTTTCTGCTGTCTGCCGGAATCCGCCGGCGGGTCCCGGCGCAGGTTCCGGGACAGTTTAAGCTGTAAACATACGTCCCGAATCCCTGCATTCGTTATTCCGGTCTGTTATTTACGACCAGGGTTCAAGACCTCCGGTATTCAGGCGATCATATCCGGCCAGGAGAGGATCTCCCGGGAAATGATCTCTTCATAATCCCCCTCGATGTCCTCGCTGCGGCCTGCCGCGAATACGTTGGTTTCGGCTCCCCAGCCGCCGTCACAGTATTCCCACACATGAAAGCTCAGGCCGCGGAACATGAAATCCAGACTCCCGCAGCCATCCTCCTCTGTATATTCATAAGAAATATTTTTCTTCTTCAGCGCTTCCTGTACTGTCTGCAGACGCATCGCAATTCCTCCCTGGGATGTTTATGAACATTATTGTACCTGCGGGAAGGTATTGTTGTCAACAGGGGGGACGAAGGAAGAATCCCTGCACGGATTATCAACTGTGCAAATGGAGGTATTTCTCCCGGGTCGCCATCCCGCCCCGGATGTGCCGCTCCTGCTTGTTCACGTCAAGAACCGCCCGCGCCTGCACCGCCAAGGCGGGATTAAGCTGGGAAAGGCGTTCGGTAACGTCTTTATGTACCGTACTCTTGCTGATCCCGAACTTCTTCGCCGTCTGCCGCACCGTCGCCTTCGTTTCAATAATGTAGGACGCGATCTCCACCGCCCGCTCTTCAATATAATCTTTCAAGGAAAAACCCCTGCAAACATCATTTTTACAATGTATGCAGGGGGATTGGCGGTCATGTGTTTTTTATGCACGCCGCAAATATTTTCTTCCTGAGGTATTGGTCCGTCCCATACTTTCCTTCCATATACTGTCATATTATTAAAGATCTTTCAGTCTGGTTCCATCCGCTGTTTTCCAGTCTATATTTCCATTTGAGGAATGTCCCAGAACAACAGCCGAGGCTGCGGACGGAGCGCTGAACTCATAGTTTTTTGTAAATTTTCTGTCTACTATAGTTCCGTCTGTCTCCAGTTTATTTCTCAGAACAAAGTATGTCTTTCCTTTTGTCTCCAGCGAGGGAACAATATGATCCGATATTATCGAATCCTTCAGAACTGTAAATCCCTCCTGGCTTACGAACCCTTTTGCCGCCGCACCGGAACCTTTACAAAACAAATATACTGTATCATTTGTTGCCTGGGGCGCGGGAACAAGAACTTTATATCCCAGGGTACTGATCAGAACTTTTATATTAGCAATAAACTCTTCCATAACGGCAATCTGGGATTCTTTCATTACTGTGTTTTTATAGGTGTTTTTTGTCAGAACCGTATACCGGCCGCATTCACGGGCTATTTCCACCAGACGGTTCTCAAGATATCGGATCAGCGCCTTATTTAAATCTCTTCCAACAAAAATCACTGCTGTATTCCAGTAATATTTTTCTTTTCCTGACTGATAATCTCTGAGATGCTGATTCAGACGTTCCAGAATATTTTCCGCTTCCCCTATGTAAACAGAATCTGTACCGTCTTCTTCCTGGCAAAACAGAAAATAAACTCCTGCGCCTTTTATATCATCCCTGTCACATCCCTGTATCTCTGTTCTGGGAATCTTAATCGCCTTTCCATTCCAGTTGGAAAGTTCTGCTGTAACAAGACTGTCAGAAGTCCCATTTACCAGAAATAGTTCAATTGCTTTTCCGTATGTCATATTTTTCTCCATTTCCATTCCCCGAAACTCCCGCATCTCCGTAAACAATCTTTAATCTTTCAGGATTGATTTTTCATATTGTCCTCTAATTCCAGGAGATATCTGTCAAAATCCGACATATATAATCTGTCCTGGATCACTCTGTATTTTTCAAATTCCGTTTCAGCCTTTGCCTTCGCAATCTCTGCTGTAATTTTTCCTGCATCCTGCAGAACTTTTCTGTCATCTGCCATGAGAAACAAATCCAGTCGTTTCGACCAGTCTTCCATTGTCATGGGAATGTGTCGTTCGGCACGATCCTCCGCCAGATCGAGATATGCAGATACAATTCGTTCCAATGAACGCATTTCCTTCTCGGTAAGATAGTTCTTGGCAATGCTGACATCGCTTTTTACTATTTTTCCTTCCGGCGCAGACGCCCATGTTGTCAGCCCCATATGCGGTTTCTCTGCATCGGCCCGTTCGTAGATCAGCTCTGCCGCTGTATGGCCGTGAACTGCAAAATGCATCTTGTTCTGTACCTTCGCAAAAAAAAGTTTGGTCGTTTGCGCAGTCCGGTCATAATCAAGGGATGTCGCATAAATATCTGTGATTTTCTGATAAAATCTGCGTTCTGACAAACGGATTTCCCGAATCTGCTCAAGCAGCCGGTCAAAATATTCTTTCGTCAATACGGAGCCACCGTTTTTCAGGCGCTCATCATCTAAAACCCACCCTTTAATGGTATAGTTTTTCACGATGACATTTGCCCATTTTCGAAACTGGACCGCCCGTTCATTATTTACTTTAAATCCGACTGCAATGATCATCTGCAGGTTATAATGAGCCACCTCGCGGCTTACCTGCCGGGATCCCTCCATTTGAACTATTAAGAATTTCTTAATAGTTGATTCTGGCTCCAATTCTGAATCCTCATATATTTTTTTTATATGTTGATTAATAGCAGCCACACTTACATCATACAATGTGGCCATCATCTTCTGTGTCAGCCATATGTTCTCATCCTCATATCGCATTTCAATGCTGTCCTGCTGATCTCCGACCGATGCTACATAGGTCAGATATTCCGCCGCACTGGAGCGGATACTTATTTCGTCTTTTTTTCTATTCACGCTGGCTCTCCCTTACTGCCGGTTCTGAAAAAACTGAACCATTTATTTCTTCAACGCCTCGCTCAGGCTGTCCGGTATTCCTCTCGGTCCCCTGACAGCGTAAATCCTATATTTTTCCTTCAGTTTCTCAAATGTAAACTGCGATGGTTTATACCGTTTCTGCAGTTTTATCTTCATTACCGCAGTGATGGTCAGATTCTCATCGCTGTAATGATATGGAATATCCGTCTCCATCACTCTGCATTTATATAAAATCGCCGAAACAGGGGCTCCCACATAGAGAAACACCGTATCCCCGGCCTTGATCCCCCTGCCCTGTTTCCATTCAATTTCCTGAGTATCGTCAAAGGCATGAATAATATCATAGTAATCGGGATTGGCAGGTATAATCCATTCCTTCGGCGGCCTCATCTTCTGCTTTTTCTGTTTCGAAGCCGTCACTGCATAGCTTTCGTCGATCCACTGGCATATTTCTTCAAAAGGGACCGTTCCGTCCAGCAGAATGGAGATCCAGTTTCCCCTGGCAATGTGATATCCGTGAAAATATCCGGGCTGATGTACAAGCACATCCACAAGCATGGGATCTCCCAGCTTCACATTCATGATATCAACATATTCTGCACCTTTTAGTCCCAGCTTTTCCCCGGAAATCTCCATGATCAGAGCAAACCACTTCCTGTTGTCCTCATGGCGGAGAACAGGATAATCCGGAAACGTAGAAAACGGGTAATCCGGTTTGATCTTATATTTTTCTTTTACGTACTTAAAAATTTTTTCTCTCATATTTACCTTACTCAAGAACCCTGCCTTCTTTATAACATTCGTATATATAATCCAGGGACTGATAATAAAAATCTGTATTATAGTTGGAAATTGCTCCGTCAATCCAGGAAGTGTACACTTCTATCAGACACTCAATAACCCGTGCTTCATTATCTCCGCAAATATCTTCAATAAGACGTTCGTACACTTCCCCTATCGTCCAATAATCTGGCAGCATATACCGACAATCTGTCACGTTATCAAAATTATCTTCTGGAATATTCAGGTTTACGATAAAATCATCAGCAGTCTTTTCGATTGGTTCACAATGAAAAACATCTGCATAGCGGTAAATGCGTTCTATAGATGATTTCCCCATCATTTGAACTAAAGCCTATTCATTATATATATTGATTTAAAGTTCTAAAGTCATTGTATACGGTTACTTTTATTATAATAGTCCGCAGATGCTTATTCAATTAGTTTCTCTATGATATGCCGCCATAATCATATCTTCCGTTTCCTGTGAATTAAAAAAAACTTCCCACCATAAGTTTTCTTCCATAAAAATACCGCCGGTCTCTTCTGACCAACGGTATATTCCACAAAACAAATCGGACATAAACTATTCTTTTTGGGATTGTCATTCATTCAATGATATTCTTTATCTACAAAAAACATTTTTTCATATGCTTTAAAAAGTTCTATTAAGCCATCTACAAATTTACACTATTCTCAAACCATTCCACATATTGGACACTCATCAGGATTTCCTATGGTATTCCTCGCCAGCTCATTTCTGATCTGCTCATGACAATAAAACTGATATCCCGGCATTTCTATTATCCTGTCTATCATCCTGTTTTCATTATCCTTGCGGATCAGATGAGTCTTGGAAATAAAATCAGTATCCAGCAGGGCGTATTTTTCCTTTGTCATATACCGTCTCCTTTCCCTTCCGGTCAGCGCAAAATCAACGTCTCTCCAACCTTATGCGCTTTTAATATTCATTCCAAAAGCCCTTCCTGATTTTTTCCAGGTACTCTCTGTCGGATTCTTCTCTGCTATCTGTCAGAAGCTCCTTATCTCTGTTATTTTTCATATCATCAAGCAGAGTGCCAAAATGAACAAGTTCCTTGCTGTTCTGCTGCCATCCAAGCGCTTTTCCTGTCAGTTTCATTCGTTCTGACACAAAGGACGCATCGGTTTTCAGAAGGTTCTGTGCCTTTGCAGCAGTTATATTATGATTCTCTGCGAGACGAAGAACAACCGCTTTAAAAGGAAGTGCAAATAATTCCATTAATGTCAGTATATCATCTACAGAAATCATCTCACCTGTGATACCGTACATTTTAATCTGCTCATCCAGCATATTGTCCGGCATTAATAATAAACCGGCAAAAGCATTCGCCTCCAGATCCTCCTGTGACATTGCCCTGTCATCTACTGTTTTTGACTCGAGCAACGAACCGCTGGTGATAATACCGGGTTCAATATCCTCCGCATAACAATGAATATGGTATAGTTCATGAGCAGCCGCAAAAAACTGTTTACACATTGAAAGTTCAGAGTTTACGCAGAGAAACAAGGTCCCTTTTTTTACAAATGTAAATGCCCATAATTCCTCATCTTTAAATGGGTATCTTAATATTTCCACAGACAATTCTCTTTTTCGTGCATAATTCGTAACAACCTGGAATATCGAGTCACGAATGATAGTGTTTCCACAATAATTTGCAGCAAATGCCCTGGCCCGAACATCTATTTCATTAAATTGTCTCGGCTGCTTATTAAATAAACTTTCTTCAAAAACATCTCCCATCAGTTATCCTCCCACGCGGTCATCAAGGCATTCCCGTTCTCACGTACCTTTTTATGAAACAAAATCATATCAGAAAGTTCATCAGCTATTTCAAGCGCCTGTTTTGCCTGCTCAGACTGCACCTTACCCATGAATACATGAACAACATCTGTATCTGTCTGTACAGCGGATATTCTTGTCAGTTCTTCCATCTTTACCCCAAGATAATCTGCAATAGATTTAAGTTCGGCAGCATTGATCATTCGTGTGCCATTAAGCATCTTGTTAACTGTCTGTTTAGTTGTCCCGAGAGCATCCGCAAGATCCGTCTGTTTTTTATTCTGTTTTTTGAGCAGGACAAATATATTGCCTGCAATTATCGTATTTATATCAACCATTATCCTTGCCTCCTTCCCCGGTAAAAATTACTTAGTGTTACTTTTATTGTATAGTAATGGATTAATTTAATCAATAATATGTTTACCAAAAATAAATTTTATATATCTCAGGTAGCTATTATATTTACTTATTATCTATAGCAGAATTCTTCCCCTTCAAACTTTTCCCACAACCGTACCCTGAGACCGCATATTTCAGATACCCCCATAGTCGATCCCTGCTTTCCGCGCCTGTGTCATCTGGTCTTTTCTCGCAATGCGGTATATCTTTCCGTCCTTTTGGAACACTGCCCCGGTCTGTTTGAAGTAAAAAGACACCCCTGCGGCAATACACTGTTCTCTTACAGACAATACCCAGTTGTAATCCAGCAGTCTGGCGCCGTCTCCCGACTCTCCGCCGCAGGTTACATGTTCAATCTGACCTGCTGCCAAATACTTTTCTATATGGATCTCTCCCAGCATAGGCTCATGGATCGTCTCCTTATGTCTGACGGGCATTTCCAGGAACACAGGAAGCCGCCTGTCCGCCATTTCCTGATTCTCACAGGTACAGCAGACCGTTACATTTTCATATCCCCGTCCCCAGTCCGGCGGAATGCACTCCATGAATCGCTCGATCCTTTTGGTAATGATCACAAAATGCAGATCTTCCCGCGCCCGGATCATCTTCCAGATTTCCGGTCTCCATTCGTCCGCTTCCCGGATAAAAAAATCCGAAGTCATACAGGTATAAACCGGGCCGTCTTCCGGCTGAAGCTTATACGCCTTCCGGCGATCCCGCTTCAGGGGAAGGTCAAAAGTACTTGTTTTCGTCACAATACTGCTGTCTTTGCCGAATTCCGCATCCCTGCGGTAGACGTAACAGTTCCTGCACCCCGGACTTACTTTTCGGCATCCGTGCCATGGATTCCAGATTGCCATATAATCCCTCTTCTTTCATAAAAAATCATCTGTTATCCAACGTGTATATCTCCACTGTTTTTGTCGCCGCCGCCTTCCTGAACGCGGCGTCATGCTCCACAAAAATCATTGCAGGAGAGAATTTTTTTATCAGATTTTCAATCTGAATGCGGGAATAAATATCAATATAGTTAAGAGGCTCGTCCCACACATACAGATGCGCCCGCTGACAAAGACTTCCCGCGATTAGCACCTTTTTCTTCTGTCCAGCCGAAAGATCCTCGATCTGCTTTTCAAAATGAACCCGTTCAAAACCCATCTTGCGCAGGACTGCTTTAAACAGGCTTTCTTCTATCTGTTTTTTCTCTGCGAAATCTGATAAAGATCCGGCAAGCCCCGCCGTGTCCTGCGGAACATAGGATATCACCAGGCCGGAACCCACGGCGACCGTTCCCCTGTGGTCGATGTCTTCTCCCTCCAGCAGTTTCAGCAGGCTGGATTTGCCGCTTCCGTTCCCACCGTCAAGAGCAATTCGCTCTCCCCTTCTCACCGTAAACGACACAGGACGGCAGACTTCTTTTCCATTATAAACCGGAGCGACGTCAGAAAAGGAAACAAGTGTATCCGCAAAATAGGACAAAGGAAAAAGCTTCAGATCTTCCGCCGTCTCCAGATTCTGAAGAAGTCCGGATTTTTCCTCCGCCGCTTTCAGTTTCCGAGCTTCCACAGACTTCGCCCGCTTCATCATCTTCGCGGATTTATGTCCGATAAATCCTCTGTCCACCGGTCCGTTCCCGTATTTGGCCGCCTCCGTTTTCTCCGACCAGGCGGCTGTCCTTCTGGCGGATTTTTCCAGACTGGAAATATCTTTTCTGAGCTTTGCGTCTCTGGCAAGTTCAGACTCCTGCCGCCGCAGAAAGCCGGCGTACCAGGACGAGAAATTACCCTTCTGCACTTCAATATCCGATCTGTTAATCGAAAGAATATGATCCACGCAGCCGTCCAGAAAACTCCGGTCATGGGACACTAGAATAAATCCTTTCTTCCTCTTCAGATACTCCGCCACGATTTCTCTGGCTTTCGCGTCCAGATGATTGGTCGGCTCATCGATCAGCAGGAAATGACCGTTGTTCAGAAACAGAGCCGCAAGAAGTACCTTGGTCTGCTCCCCGTTGGAAAGTGTGCAAAACGGCCTCCAGAGCACGTCCGCGTCCACTTCCAGCCAGGACAGCTCCCGCATCAGCTCCCATTCCTCTGCCGAAGGGCAGACTTCCGCAAACACTTCCTCCGTCAGCCTGCCGACATCCTCCACCGGATAGGGAAAATAGTCGAACTGCACCGACGCCTGTATCGTCCCGCTGTATTCATATTTCCCCTGCAGAAGATTGAGAAAAGTTGTTTTCCCTCTCCCGTTCCTTCCGACAAAACCAAGTTTCCAGTCTGTATCGATCTGAAAACTGACATTTTCAAAAATATTATCATAACCCGACGGGTAGGCAAACGTAAGATTTTCAACCCGTATCATCGACACTGTACATTCCTCCTTCAAAGCGGCCTCTCCGTATGCCGGCCGCAGCAGCGTCAGTACAGGAAGGAGCTCTTCCTGTACCGACGCCGGTCATAACAAAAAAGCTGATCATAATTTAAAAAAGAGCTGCAGGAAAGCCGGTTCCCGCAGCCCATACTGATCCGGTATCTGACCGGAAATGGTTGTACAGCTACAATATAGAAAAGGACAGACTCTTAACTTTCCTGCAAAAGGCGCAATGATACTGTACTATCCCAATATCACCGCATATTCCCATTTTATCTGCAGAAAAAGTTAATCATCCCTTCTCACCTCGTCTACTAAATTATGGAATAGGATAACATATAAATATGAAACAGGCAAGGGATTTCTATACTCAATTCAGTAAGACCTTTTAGATTTTTTTAGTCACTTTATGCTTATTTTACTCATCTTTTCTCTCCAGGCCAAGCAAATAATATTGATAGGTTATATAGCCTGTACACATCGCAAAAAGCAAAATATATGCCACATTATCTTTCAGAGTTCTAGAGTAAAGAGCAAACAAAACAAACCCGATACCCTGCATCATAATTTTGAATTTTTTATCTTCAAGTTTCCCCATTTTAAACAAACAATAGCGGATTCCTATGACTGCCGGAGAAAACACAATTGCCAGAATGATCAGGAACAGGGATTGCTTATCCGCACCATGTTTCTTTAATACATTTTTCTCTCCAGGATCAATCTCCAGGCACTGACACAGCAGAAACAGTGACGCCTCATCGGGTACGCTTTTTCCCAGCTCCCATTTTGAAATCGTCTGCCTGGTAACATACACGGAATCCGCCACTTCCTGTTGCGTCATTCCTTTTTTTACTCTCGCCGCTTTTATCATTTCTGAAATTTCCATATCTTCCTCACTGTTTCGTCTTAGTATTCACCATGCTGCTGACAGCAATAACTATTGCAATGTATATGATAGCAAAACTCGTATTCCATTTCCTCTCAAACAGAAGTCCATATACTCCTGCAACGATAAAAGCGGTAACGATAATCCACCTGAATACTTTGGGATGATTATCTGACACTTTTATTATATACATGGTAGCCGGCGCCAGCAACAATCCGCCTAAACCAAACAGGCCAATAGAGAGCAGACTTAAAATATACTTCTTATTTAATTTCGCAGACTTTAACATAACTAAGACCTCCTTTATTTTATGCTTAAATATTAGGACGGCTGTCTGTTAAAGTCACGCAACGGCCAGTGTAATTGGCGCAACAATATATAAAGACAGGGTATCTTCGTTTGATTATCATTCATTATGGAAAAAGTCCCTCGCTTTGCAGCGAAGGACTACACTTTCGCCCCAACCACTTATATACCGCATATTGGTCAGCGGTAAACTTTCTACAATTGCATTTTTACGATACTACAACTTACTCGAACTCGGCGTGTTTCCCGATGTTATTAACTATATTTGTTTAGGTTTTGTGTGGATTCATGCCGATATTTACTTCTATTACATCAGTTATTTTGGTTTACTGATTTTCTGTTGCCAAAATGTTGCCACGCCTTTATTATAGCAAATTCTTGCAGATTGACACCCTATTTTTGAATGTTACGCAATAAAAGCCCGTTTTCAGGGCGATAGGCATAAAATATCACCTATGTTCCTATTGCATCTGTAAGGTCTTCAAATATAAGGCTTGCCATTTCTATAGGTGCAACCAATGCACGACAAGCAGGAGCAATGCCGTTCTCAATCGGTCCGGAAACATCTGAGTTTGCTCCGATCAGCTTTGCACCTTTCAGGACCAAATTCGTTGCTTTTGTTAATGTATCCAATGAATAGGATCGTCCCTCTCCCACAACAACATAATCCGGATTCACATCATTCATTGTGATACCTACATCATAAAGTGCATTTAACAGACCGGCTTCTCCTATCACCTATCACAAATGCTGAACATCCTGCCGCCTGTTCTTTTAAAAAAGCTGCTGTTGCCAATGCACTGGTATAAAAATGTTCTTCCGGCACATCAAGTCCCATCCTTGCCAGTTTCTGATTTAATTCCCGTGGTGTATACCCGCTATTATTTGTCAAAAATAAGTATTCCTTCTTTTCATCATGTAACCACTGAATGAATTCTGGAACACCTGGCAATATCTGATTGCCATGATAAATCACACCATCCATATCGCAGATGAACCCTTTTTTCTCGTTAAAATCAATTATGGAATTTCCCATATTCATATATGCCCTGCCTTTCTTTTTCTTTAGAGTACACCTTGTTCTTTTACTTCTGAAAAATCTATTTTCTACGACCATTGTAATATCGTATCATACGCACATAAAATCAAATACATAACGGCGTGAAATCAAAGTAAATTATTCTATCAGCAGAACCTTTTATGACAATATATCTTTTACACATGTGCTCCGATAGTCACTAGGCGATATTTTATATCTTTCCTTAAATACCCGGTTAAATGTTCTCTGACTTTCAAAGCCACTATCCAGGCAAATATTTGTAATAGAATCCCTCGTATTTTCCAAACGATGACATGCGTAGTTGAGCCTTGCATCGTTAAGATACTGGTTGAAATTCCTATGAAATGTTTTGGAAAAGAGTCTGGATAAGACATATTTGCTTACTCCAAGGTCTTTCGCCATCTCTTCCAGTGAAAGCTTCTTTTTGAAATTTGCTGATATATAGGAAACCGTCTGGTAAATAAGGTCATTGCTCCCCACATGGCTCTTCTCTACCAGATTCAGTTTTCCTATGCAGCGTGCCAACACAATTTGAAGATAAGCCTGTGCGACTGTAATATCTGACTGTTCTGTCTCTAAAATCGCATTGATAACCCTATATACCTCCGGCTCAACCTTTTCCGCTTTGATAACTGGATATTCAGGAGCCATGGACTGCATGATATCTGCAAATTTACCAATCGTAAATGGCGATGCGATCAGATAAGTCGCTTTATTTACACCGGGTGTCAGTACCTGATAGTGATGAATAATATCCGGAAATACAAAGCCTATATCTCCTTTTTCCATATGGTAAAGTTCCTGTCCGACACCAAGCTCTAATGTTCCACTTGTTACACAAACAATCTCCAGTGCATTATGAAGATGTGGTTCAATATGTTTTGACTTTTTATTTACTGCTATGATCTCCTCTTTTGTGTCAACATATTTTAACTGCATGAAATACTCCCCTTTGCAACATTTGTCTATATCTTCTTTCGATTTGGCAAGCAATCCTTTTTCATCTATCCTATAATCAACTTGTAAACAAGGAAAGGAGGAATCGCAAATGAGCAATCTTAAAAAATATCTGAACGACCTTTTAGTATTCTACGCTGACTATTTTGAGCATCCATATCATGTATAAATACTAAAAGGACTATTTTGTGAAAACTGAATATTTTTTCTTAAGACCATTTCACAAAAATGAAGTGGTCCTTTTTTTATAAACTTTCAATAAATCTTTTGAATGCAGCTTTCCCTTCCTCTGTTCTCTTATAAACTCCTGCATCCTCCAGGACTTTCGTAAATACAATCCCAATTTCTTTCTGTACGATAGAATGAATATTACTGTCTGTAATCTCGTATTTTGGCATCCATTCCTCTGCCCAGTCAGCATGGGCAGCCATCGTTTCATTCTGTCTTAAGTCTTCATGATTCAGAATTGCCTGTTCCAGTTCTGCCATTTCTTTTTTCAGTCTGTCCGGTAACACAGCCAGTCCCATAACTTCAATCAATCCAATATTTTCTTTTTTAATATGGTGATATTCAGCATGTGGATGGAAAAGTCCAAGCGGACACTCCTCGGTTGTGGTGTTATTACGCAAAACCAGATCCAGTTCATACAGATCTCCACGCATCCTTGCAATCGGCGTAATTGTATTGTGTGGGATACCATCAGTCTCACTGAAAATGTCAACTTCAGAATCTGAATAACCACGCCATTTCGTAAGAATATGATCTGCAGCCTCTACGATGCGCTCCGTTGTTCTCCCCTGCAGACGGATCACTGACATCGGCCACTTTACAATTCCTGCGTGTACATCTGGATATCCTTCTAATTCGAATTCCAGTTCGTAAGGTGCTTTTGCCATAGCAAAGACATAACCGCCACCCTGGAAATGATCATGGCTTAAAATAGATCCTCCTACGATTGGCAAATCTGCATTGGAACCTGCTGTATAATGCGGAAACTGCTTAACAAAATCAAGGAGCTTATCAAACGTCATCCGGTTAATCGCCATCGGAATATGTTTCTCATTAAAGATAATGCAATGTTCATTGTAATATACATATGGCGAATACTGCAAATAGTACTGCTCTCCACACAGAGTGATTGGTATGATCCTGTGGTTCTGTCTTGCCGGATGTGAGAAATGCCCTGCATACCCTTCGTTTTCCCTACAGAGCAGACACGCCGGATATCCGGATTTCTTTGCCACACCGGCTTTTGCAATATCCCGTGGATCTTTTTCTGGTTTTGACAAGTTAATCGTGATATCCATCTGACCAAATTCCGTATCCGTTGTCCACTTTTCATCCTTTACAATCCGATCAGTGCGGATATAGTTTGTTGCCTGACTGAAATGATAATAAAAATCGGTGGCTGACTTTGGAGACACCTGATATTTTTCTTCAAAAACTTTTCTTACCACAGACGGAGCTGGTGTCAGAATACCCATAATCTTTGTATCAAAAAGATCCTTCATTGTTACTGTATCATCTTCTAAAATTCCATGTGATTTTGCAAACGCCAGCATATCCTCTAAAATGAGGTGAAGTTCTCTCGGTTTTCCTGATTCTTCCGGTTCCTGATAATCCTGCCTTTGAAATAGTTCCAATAAACCATTGGTTACATACACTTTATCTGCATCATCTACCAGTCCATTTTGTAGTCCATAAGCTACCAGTTCTGAAATCAACTGATCAATCATATTGCTGTTCTCCCCTCATACTATGCTTCATAACCATTTGGATGATTTTTGTGCCAGTTCCATGCTGTTGTGATAATCGTCTCCAGATCATCAAATTGAGGTTTCCATCCAAGAATTTCTTTTGCTTTCTCACTGGATGCAATCAGCGTTGACGGATCTCCTGCTCTCCTAGGTTCTTCTTTTGCCGGAATCGGATGTCCTGTTACTTTTCTGGCTGTTTCTACCACTTCTTTTACTGTAAATCCAACGCCATTTCCCAAGTTGAAAATATTGCTTTCATTGCCTTTTCTTAAATATTCCATGGCAAGGATATGAGCCTGTGCAAGGTCGTTCACATGGATGTAATCCCTTACGCATGTGCCATCTTTTGTCTCATAATCATTTCCAAAGATGGAAATATACTCTCTTTTTCCATTCGGCACCTGTAAGATCAACGGAATCAGATGCGTTTCCGGATTATGGGCTTCCCCGATTTTTCCATTTGGATGTGCTCCACAGGCATTAAAATAGCGTAAGGATACAAAACGTAAATCATGGGCATTGGCTGTCCATTTAAACATCTTTTCCATGGAGAGTTTGGTTTCCCCATAGCAGTTTGTTGGAACTGTACGGTCTGTTTCAAGAATTGGAATTCGTTCCGGTTCTCCGTATGTGGCTGCTGTTGATGAAAATACAATCTTGTTGATTCCATGTGCAACCATACTTTCCAGTAATACTTCTGTTCCACACAGATTATTGTTGTAATATTTGAGTGGATTTACCATGCTCTCTCCAACCTGTGAATTAGCCGCAAAGTGGATGACTCCATCTATCTCCTCTTTTTCAAATACAGAATCTATAAACGCCCTGTCCCGGATATCTCCCTGATAAAATTTCGCATCCGGATGAACAGCCTTACGAAAGCCTGTTTCGAGATTGTCAACAACTACTACATTTTCCCCTGCCTCGATCAGCTCATACACAGTATGAGAACCAATGTAACCAGCTCCACCTAATACTAAAATGCTACTCATAGATTATTTCTCCTTTTCTTTGTTTTCGTGATTATAATACCTTTATGCCACCATACTTACGGATTTTTAATACTTCACAGGAACCTTTCCCAAAGATCTTATCCATCTCTTTTCGATAGTTTGGAACCAAATAATTCGGAACAAATGCCTGTATGGTTCCTGCAAATCCTCCACCATGAACTCTGCAAACGCCTTTTTCTCCGAACACAACATCACTCAGTGCCAACGCAATAGACACGTTCTGATGCTGTACATCATGGCATGTATATACATTCTGTAAATATTTAAAAGAAGAATTGCCTGATTCCTTTACCGTGGCAAGAAATTCTGGAAAATTATCCTGTTTTAATGCGTTCACTTCTTTTTGCACACGTTCATTTTCACACACAAAGTGGATTGCCCTAAGTGTGGCACGATCTCCTGCCTGTTCACGTATCAACGTGATATTGTCCATGATCTCCCTTTTGGATACCTCACGAAGAGCTTTCTTCCCAAAGCATTCCGCTACCAGCTTCATTTCCTTTGGAATCGCTGCATAATCCGGTGTCAGATCTGCATGAGAACCTTTTGTATCTGTAATACACAGACTACATCCATAAGCGTTCAGATCAAATTTCACCTGTTCCACGATTGGGTTTTCTGGATCTTCAAAATTAATATGGACGAGGCTTCCAACCGAACAAGCCATCTGATCCATTAAACCGCATGGTTTACCAAAATATTCATTTTCCGCATATTGTCCAATCTTAGCAATTTCAATCGGGTCAACCTTTCCATCATTATACATATAAGAAAGTATCGTTCCTATCAGTGTTTCAAAAGCAGCTGAAGAAGACAGTCCCGCACCTATCAGCACATCGCTGGTCACATATGCCTGGAATCCTCCTATGTTATGGCCATTCATTCTCATCTTAACAAGTACACCACGAATCAAAGCGTTCGTGGTACCCTCTTCTTCCACTTTTTTCTCCAGATCATTCAGGGAAATTGTAACCCGTTCCCTATAACCATCTGACATCACTTTTACAAGCGGCTCATCAAGTTTACTTGCGACTGCGATTGCATCCTTGTTAATAGACGCTGCCAGCACTTCCCCACGCTGATGATCCGTATGATTTCCTCCTATCTCACTTCTTCCCGGTGCACTGAACAATTCAATCTCATCACCATTAAAGTATGTCCGATATTTGTTGATTGCTTTCACATACCGTTCCTTCTCATACGGTATCTTACTCTTATCAACATAAATATCTGTCATTTTTTTATCAATGCCCATCCCGTTAAGCATTCCAATTGCTTCTTCTATATTCAAAATACTGTCCCCCGCTCTTTTGCCTGTTTCATTGTTTCATAATATGTAAAAAGCATTGCCTAATTGAAGATTCAATCAGACAATGCTTTTTCCTTCAAATTTTACTCCATGTCTGATGCATCTGTTACTTCATCTGCAGTGATTCCTTTTTCTGCTTTCAGTTTCTTATTTGCACCTTCTACATTCATTCTTGAAAGTACAAACATAATCAATACATCAAAGATTAATGGAAGCCACAGATACATAAACTGCATCATATCAAGTGCGGACTGTGGCTGAGTTGCATTTGTTCCAACGTAACCACTGAAATCAAGCATCCATCCAACAACAGCCGTTCCAATACCTCCACCGATCTTTACACCAAGAGACGTACAAGAGTACATAGTTCCGTCAATTCTCTTTCCCTGTGTAAGATAAGTGTATTCAGAGCAGGATGCGATAACCGCATTCATATCTCCCTGCCATGGTCCCTGTCCTAATGCTGCAAGAGCCGTAAATGCCATCATCAGCGGAACGCTACCCATATATCCGGCAACAACAACAAGTGCTCTACCGATAACTGCTAAGATATAACCTCTTAAGTTCAGTTTGTACATACCTTTCCACTTACCAACTAAAGTTGGTGTGAAAATCAAAGCAATGATCAGTGGAATATTAACTGCCCATGCAAACTGTCCGAACAAGTTTTTGTTTTTCAGTACCCATGTCATGTAATAAATACCGGCTCCAATCATGGCACTGTATAACTGCTGTAAAATGTAAGTTCCACAGATCATCATGTAATATTTGTTTTTGATAAGAAGCTTAAATGCCTGTACCATTCCGTACTTCTCATCCTCATTTTTTACTTCCCCTTCGTTAAGTTCCTCTTCTGGAAGTTCTTTAACAGAAAGAGCAGAAATTGTATTTACAATAAGACCAATAATTGCATAAATAATTGCTACAGTTCTCCATGCAGCTGCATCTCCACCACACTTATCTACAAATCCAACTGTAATTGCCTGAATCAGAAGGCTTGTTAAAAATGCAAAAATGAAACGGTAAGATCCCATCTGCACACGTTCTTTGCTGTTCTTTGTGATGAGTGATGTAAGTGCTGAATATGCAATATTATTAGCTGTATAAAACACACCATTTAACAGTGTATAAGAAATAAAGAACCATGCATATTTAGCGGTTGTTCCCCAGCTGACTGGTACTGCAAAACAGCAGACTAATGTAATGGCACATCCAATATAGCCATATAACATCCAAGGCTTTGCTTTTCCCATTTTGCTGTGTGTTTTGTCGATCATTGATCCAAAGAATATATCTGTAAAACCATCAATTAATTTTGATACGGCAATCAGGGTACCTACGACACCAGCAGCAAGTCCTACTGAGTCTGTCAGATAGACCATCATAAAAGATGTCAGGAATGCATAGACTACATTACCTGCGATATCACCTGAACCATATCCAATTTTGTTATACCATTTTAAATACTTTTTTTCTTCCATAGAATTCTTTTGCTCCTCATATTCATCGCACTTAGAATCTCAAAATGCCTAACAGTATGATGCCTAATTCTAAATTTTTTTGCTTTGTTTTTGTCTGATTGTTCTGTATATCCGGACTTTACAAAACACCCAGACTCTCCTTCCTTGTTAACGGGTTACTTAAAACTTTATTATCCCTTTACATACGGAACCAGAGTAAACTGGAACCGGAATAATACATCATTAAATCGATACTGATCCAATACAACCGGACCACAACTGTTAGAACCTATTCCATTTAATGCATAGTCAACACAAAATATCACGCTGTCTGATTCTGTCAATTCATAATTATGCGTTTTCTTCTCAAGTTCTTCCTGTGTATAATAAGAAGCATTGAATGAAAATGCCTTTTCTGCGGATGCCACAATTCCATATCGGCTGTTGTTAAGCTCTACATATTCACAATCATAATGGCTTCCGTTTTCCTGTGGACGGATATAGTCCTCATGTAAATCCCCTACATTTGCCCGGTACAGACCGTGACTCGCTGCCTGATGTTTATCACGATAGCTCTCCTGTGGTCCCATTCCAAAGTATCTGGCATCTGAAAGTTTCTTATCCAAAAACATTCTCACTCCAAATCTCGGAAGATCCGGGAACTCTCCATCTTTTGTTACTGCTATATCTGCATCAATCTTTCCTGCAGCATCTATTTTCCATGTAATCGTCACATCAAGAATCTTCTGTACCGTCTCTGCCACAACGGAAGCATGGCTTGTAATCTTCACACCATGTTTTCCCTGTGCAACCTCTGTCGTATAGGCTCTTGTGTAAGCCTTATCATAGTGAGCTTTCTTCCATTCAGACTTGATGTACATATCGTTATCTGTTGGAGCTCTCCAAATATTCAACTCCATCGGATGATTCAGATATTCCCGTCCTGCAAATTTCATCTCTGTAAAGAGAGCCGTACGTCTGTCTATGGTGTAGGAAAATTCACGACCTTTGATATGAATCTGTGTATCATTTTCATTCACCTGTGATTCAGAGTTCGTTGCTGTTTTTTCCATCCATTTCTCTGCGAGCTGACATTTTGCATCTTTCTGACTTACCTCAATTTCATCAAATCCCAGAATGTGGTCTTCCTCTAACAGTGGCATTTCTTTTTTCAGATGGTAAATAAGTTTTAAATAGCATTTTCCGCTTTCTGGAACATTGACTTTCAGATTTGTCTTTCCTTCACTGTGTGGTGCCACAGACACTTCTGAAAGTTTACCTTTTCCGATTACAAGACCATCTTGCGTCAGTTCATAACTGATTTTTACATAATCATTCAGGTCATCAAAATCCATATAATTGTGAAGTACCAGCTCTCCACTTTCTTTATCATAAGAAACCACCCTTGCCGGACGATAGACATTCTTGTATTCCAAAAGTCCTGTGTGGGCAGTTCTGTCCGGATATACTAATCCATCCATGCAGAAATTGCCATCATGGATATCTTCGCCATGATCTCCTCCGTAGGCATAGATTGTCTTTCCATTCTCAGCAGTGCCATGATCAATCGCATGATCACACCATTCCCAGACGAAACCGCCGCACATTTTATCATTATCCTGTATCATCTGGAAGTAATCTTCAAAATCTCCAGGGCCATTTCCCATGCTGTGACAATATTCTACCAGAAGGAATGGTTTGCTTCCGTCCTTGTCCAGATATTCCTGAATCTCGGAAATTGCCGGGTACATACGGCTGTACACATCCAAGTTGCTGTAATCATATGTTTCATCATAATTACGGTATCTTGCACTCTCATATTGTGTGATACGGTCCGGATCAAATTTCTTTGTCCAAGCAAGTGCTTTTTCAAAGTTGCAACCATAAGCACTTTCATTTCCCATTGACCACATGACAATACAAAAACGGTTTTTATCACGTTCTACCATGAGTTTCACACGGTCAACGATAGCTGCTTCCCACGCCGGATCATCCGCAATTTTTTCATTCCACCGCTTGAATCGATTGTAATCCGTGTCTTCTTTTCTGTAGAGCATAAATGGTCCATGAGCCTCTATATCTGCTTCATCTATCACCATAAATCCATACTTGTCACACATTTCATAGAAAAATGGTGCATTCGGATAATGGCTGGAACGGATAGCGTTAAAATTGTGCTGCTTCATTAGCGTAAGATCGGTTGTAATCTGTTCCACACTAATTGTAAATCCAGTAACCGGATCAGAATCATGTCGATTGACACCACGGAATTTAATCTTCTGTCCGTTTAAGTAAATAATCTGATCTTTGATCTCTATCTTTCTGAGTGCGATATGATCTACAATTACTTCATTTTCTGTTTCAAGGATCAGTTTGTACAGGTATGGATTTTCTGTATTCCAAAGCTCCGGACTTGCAATCTCTAACACCGCTGTTCCTTCTTCGGTAATACTTCCTACTGCGACAACTGCTCCATTTTTATCTTCAATCGAAATTTTTACATTTGCCGGAGAGTAGAATTTCACATCAAGTTCTATCTTTGCAAGCATATCCTCAATCTTTGTTTTTATATGATAATCGCTGATTGCCTGCTCCGGACGTTTCAAAATGTACACATCCCGGAAAATTCCACTCATACGGAATTTGTCCTGATCTTCCAAGTAAGAACCGTCACACCACTTCATTACCAATACTGCTATGGTATTCTTTCCATCCTGAAGAAGGTCGGTAATATCAAACTCACTGGTCATATGAGAAACCTGGCTGTATCCCACATAAGAACCATTGACCCATACATAAAAGCAACTGTCTACTCCCTCAAAATTTAAAAATGCTTTTGGTGCATTTTCATCTTTATGATAGTCAAAAGTATGTGCATATGCTCCACACGGGATATCCTGTGGTACATACGGTGGATCAAATGGGAACGGATACCGGATGTTTGTATACTGGTGTGTGTCATATCCTGCCATCTGCCATACACTCGGAACCTGAATCTCGTCAAAGTTTTCTGTATCATAATCCTTCTCAAAAAAAGATTCCTGAATATCATAGATGCTGTTATAATACTGAAATTTCCAAGTTCCGTTTAATAACTGCATACGGTCTGATTCTTCCCTGTGTTCCACCAGGTTGTCCATTCTTTTGGATGCCGGAACATAATAGGCTCTGGCTGGCATTGTGTTTTCATGCAGTACACTTAAATCCTCATAATAACGTGGTACAATCATAAATAACTCTCCTTCAATACATATACATTTTTTTATACGTTGTTCTCCCACAGCAAGTCTTGTTCTTTACTTTTTTTGTTTACGTTTCTTTGTTTTGCTATACATAGCTTATCCTAACCCGCAAAATATGTCTATGAATTGGATTAGACAAAATATGCACTAAATGATACAATGGTAAAAAGTAGGAAAAGAGGTGCTGCCCTATGTATATGAATACTGGTTATCTGAACCACTCCCATATGGATTTCAAAGACAAAAGTCGCCCACTGATTGTAGGAAGCTGTGGTACTTATCGCCTTTCCAGCCATCCAAAATTACCAACCTACCGTCCAAGGGGACGCCTGGATTATCAGATCATCTATATCACTGCCGGTTGTGGACATTTTCATTTTGACAATGTAGATAATGAAACGATTGTTCCCGCCGGTAATATTGTACTGTACAGACCGAAAGAGCTTCAGAAATATGAATATTATGGGGAAGATAAGACAGAAGTATACTGGATTCATTTTACAGGCAGCAATGTTAAAAATATCTTACGTCAGTATGGATTTCCGGATAAAGAACGGGTTTTCCAAGTTGGCACATCTATGGAATATGAACGGGTTTTCAAGCGTATTATCATAGAACTTCAACGCTGTCAGGACAACTATGAGGAAATGCTTGTTCTTCTGCTTCGTCATCTACTAATCACTTTCCACCGAGAACTGACACGAGAACATATTCTGAAAAACGAATACCTGGATCAGGAAATGAACACTGCAGTTACCTATTTCAGCGAAAATTATAATCAGGACATCAACATAGAGGATTACGCAGCCTCACGAGGCATGAGTGTCAGTTGGTTTATCCGGAATTTCAAAAAATACACCGGTTCCACACCAATGCAATTCATCGTAGGAATCCGGATCAGCAATGCTCAGATGTTACTTGAAACAACAACCTATTCCATCAATGAAATCTCTAAAATCGTCGGATATGATAACCAGCTGTATTTCAGTCGGCTTTTTCACAAGCTGAAAGGATATTCACCGCGAGAATACCGAAAGCTGAGAAACAAATTCTGAAATCCACAAAGAGGATACCACAGAATCATCAAAGCAATGATTTGTGGTATCCTCTTCTCTCTTTAACTATTCTTATTTTACAAACTCAACCGAATAATAATACATATACTCATTCTCTGTATCTATGTATTCACCTTTAATATCCTGTATCGGCAACGAACTCACTCCTTGTTCGCCATAGATCAGTGCTGCCAATCCTTGCTCTGTTCCGTATTCTATCGGGCTTTTGTTCTCTATAGACGTTGCAGATCTGCCATAATATTCTCTGTTTGCAACACCCTCCAAGATTGGCATTTCTGTCATATATTTTGAATATTCATCTGACGCAATAAGCTTTGCAGTAAAATTATCAAAATCCGGCGTAATAACAATCAATCCATTTTTTGCAGATTTCACATCCTCATAGGAAAGTTCCAAAACCTTCTTATGAGAAATTCGTTTTCCAGACTGGTATTCTGACAAGTAAACATACAATGTTTGAAATGTATCTTTTGAATTGTATCGAAACATCATGGTTCCATCAATTCCAGATAACAATTCAGCTGTTTTCATTTCTACACTATCTGGTGCTACTGCTTCTATATAATTTTGTGGTTGCCGCAATTTATTACATACCATGATTCCAAAAACAATAACACATACTCCCACCGCAATAAGAAGTACAGCAATAATTTTCTTTAAATAACGTTGCTTATAACTGCTATCTTTGGTTATCTGTATCAATGTATCTTCTGATTTTTTTTCTACATTAGTTACCTCAATATCTTCACCTGCCAAAAATTCATTAAGACTGATTCCTAATATTTCACATAATTCTAAATACACAGACACATCTGGTAAACAGATTCCTCGTTCCCACTTAGAAACTGACTTATCACTCTTCCCCAGTTTCTCAGCGAGCTGTTTTTGAGTCATACCAAGTTTTTTTCTTTTTTCTGCAATATAGCTTCCGATTTTCACAAGGTCCATAGCCATTCCCCCTTTTGGGATTATAGTATCTATTTTCTCAGAAAAAGTACACCCCTTAATGGTAGAATCATGCTGTATTCAACAGATTTTCATTGAATTACCAGAAATTGCTGGAATAGAATCTTCTGATTTTTTGAAGGCGGAAAAAGCGGTCAACCATAAAGATCAACCGCTTAGAATTGTTATTTACCCAAAAACGAATATACCTCTACCAACAATCCTTTGCTATTGGAATTTTTCCCGATTGTATATTTCCAAATCGTATTCATCAGTTTCTTTTCATCCATCACCGGCATCATAATATCCATGAGAATCACATCAAAATAATGCACCTCTGATTTCGCAAAAATATCGACTGCCTCTTTTCCATCTTTTGCAGTGACGACATTGATTCCAGCATTTTCCAGAATAAACTTAGCAATCTCCATATTCAACTCATTATCTTCTACCAAAAGTGCTGTCAATCCCGAAAGATTTTTCGATAAATTTTCCTCTTCCAGCGTGTCTTCTTCTTTATAATCTGAATCGAGTTCAAATGAAATTGTAACTGTGAAGGTTGTACCGACATTTAATTCGCTTTCTACCGCAATCTTTCCGCCCATCATTTCTGTGAGTTGTTTGGCAATCGGCATTCCAAGCCCAGTTCCCATATAACTGGTCCTTGCACTGGAATCTTCTTGTGCGAACGGTTCAAACACATGAGAAAGAAAACTTTTACTCATACCACGCCCTGTATCTGAGCATCTAAACTTATAGGTTGCCTTTCCACCTTCACATGCTACTTCCTCTGTACAAAAAAGATAGAACCACCTACCCGGTTATACTTGATTGCGTTTCCATCAATGTTCTGCAGAATCTGTTTTAAATGAAGTGGACTTCCAAGTAATTTACGGTGCTTGATTTTACTATGATCCATAGAAATCGTCACCCCTCTTAAGTCCGCATTCATTCTGGTCAAAAATGAAATTTTAAATTCCACCTCCCCCAAGGGCAGTAGAGTTTACTTCTGCACAGTTGATATTTACTCTTTCATACATTCATGGT
>LBJMC04200__coassemble_494_pt1 | contig 26328 bp, 18 predicted proteins | sample LBJMC04200__metabat2_low_PE_022 | metagenome-assembled genome bin LBJMC04200 | reverse complement strand
GGAGTTCCTCCTGAAAAGCCTCCATACTGGCCTTCAGACTTCCCATTTCATCCAGGTTGACCATCTCGTTGTCAGACATATCTGTTCCTCCGTTTCTTTTCAGGTCAGATACTTTTTTGTATCTTTCGCTTTTCCGTCTTTTTATGTTGTACCGGTTTTTATTTCAGGATTTTTTCTTCCCATTCCTTCTCCCGGAATCCGGTGAGGATAAAATCTTCGCCCACCACAAGGGGACGCTTTACCAGCATTCCGTCTGTGGCAAGCAGCTTCAGCTGTTCCTCCTCAGACATATCTTTTAATTTATCTTTCAGGTTCAGCTGTTTGTACAGCATCCCGCTGGTGTTGAAAAAGCGTTTCAGCGGAAGCCCGCTTCTTTCATACCACTCTTTCAGCTCCTCTGCGGTCGGATTTTCTTCCACGATCGGTCTCTCGTCAAAAGAGATCTGATGCGTCTCCAGCCATTTCAGCGCTTTCTGGCAGGTGCTGCATTTTCTGTAAACCAATACCTTCACAGTAAATCTCTCCTTTTTTCAGCTTTTGCTGTTTATCGCTTTATTATAGCAGAGTATTTTTAATTCGTCTATGCCTGTTCATAAATCCCGTAAAAAACTTTTTTTCGTAAAAACAGCATATTCTTCCCCATTTTTCTATTATATTCACAAAAACAGCGACATTTTTTTGTGCAAAATTAAATCTCTGTACGACATATTTTATGTTATAATAAATACAGATTTTACTTTAGGCACTAAGGAGCACTGATATACCAAAGATTCAGCAGACCTTTCATGGAGCGTACAGATTCGCTGTCTTCTTGCTCTTTCTTTTCTGGGGATTTCCTTCCCCCACAAATGATAAAGTAAAATCTCGTAAGGGACAATGCAAAGTATACTTTACTCGTAAGTATGTTTTGCATTGTCCCTTTTTAGTTACGGCGCTCTTCCTCCGGAGTGATAACGTAAATCAGGGCGGAGCCATAAGGCTCCGCCCTGAAAATCATTTCATCTTTTTAAGGATAATAAGAATTAGTACAGTTCAGCATACTCTTCAATATTCTCAGGTGTGAACTGAAGGGGCTCGCCAAGAACGATCTCTGTACCGCCGTCGTCAGCTTCTGTGATGGTGTACTCGCCAAGATCGCCAGCTGTGAAGGTCTCATCCAGAGCGCCTGTGATGTCACCGCTTACAAGTGCCATTGTAGCATAAGCGCTGAGTTTTCCAAGGCCCTGCATATCCCACAGATAGAAGTACGGGCAGGAATGAGCATCGTCATCGCCTGTGTACTCAAGCATCTCGGACGGAAGACCAAGACCGGTCAGTTTGCATGTTGCTTCGTTATCCTGAAGATATTTAGCTGCAGCTGCGATACCAACTGTGGTCGGTGCGCAGATAACTTTCAGATCCGGATAGTTCTGGATCAGAGCTGCTGTCTGGTCTGTAGATTTCTGCGGCTCGTCATCGCCGTAAGCAACCTCTACCAGTTCCAGTCCGCTGTATTTCTCGTCGCTTTCCATGATGGACTGCATAGATTCGATCCATGCGTTCTGGTTAGCTGCCTGAGATGTAGCGGAAAGAATAGCGAACTGTCCCTCGCCGCCTGTAATATCAAGTACAGCGTCCATAAGAGCCTGGCCTACTGCCTGTGTACCAGCCTGGTTAATGAATACCTGACGGCTGTCTTTATTCGGAGCGGAGTCGAAGGAAGATACTTTGATTCCTGCGTCCATAGCCTCTTCCAGTTTAGCCTGAAGAGCATTTACGTCGTTTGCTGCGATGCAGATCGCGTCAAAATCCTGGGAGATCAGGTTGTCAAGAACCTTGATCTGAGCGTCAGCTGTTGCTGTTTCAGGATATACAACCTCTACTGTTGCGCCTTCTGCCTCTACAGTCTCTTTAAAAGAAGCTGCAGCGATCTCGAAGAATGCGTTACCTGCGGATTTTCCCACCAGAGCGATCTTCTGTCCTTCTCCTGCTGCGAATACCGGGCTTGCTGCACCAAGAATCATTGTTCCGCAAAGAAGTGCACTAATAACTTTTTTGTTCATGTTTTTTCCTCCCTTGGAATTAATATAGTTTTTATTTGCAACTGCTTCCCCGTTTCCGGAAAAGCAGCTACTTACATGATTTATTTGTTCTTTACCTGGACTGCTCTTTTTACCTGTCCGATAATATTGGGAAGGGCAACCGCAGCTACCAGAAGGACTCCGATGATCAGAAGGATCACCTGAGCGTGTACGTTTCTCTGACCCAGACCAACACGCAGACATACGATAATGAATGCGGAGATCACGCCGCCGGCAAGATTTCCCTTACCGCCTGTAGAAGAGATACCGCCGAATACCGCCATTGCGATGGCGTCCATCTCGAAGCCGTTACCTGTTGTGGTATTGGCGCCGTAGGAAGAGGATACCAGAAACAGCGCGCACAGTCCGGAAATAGTTCCCATCACCGTATAGATGATCATGCGGATCTTCTGTACATGGATTCCGGAATAATATGCGGTCAGACGGTTGGTACCGATAGCGTATACCCTGCGTCCGAAAGTACTCTTGCCGAGGATAACGGCAAAGATCACTGCCAGGATCAGCACCAGGAAAAGGATATAGGGAACTTCTCCCACCTTGCCGCCGATCATACGGAAACCGTCAGTGTTGGTAACAGAGATACTTCCGCCGCTTCCCAGAACGATCTCGGCAATACCACGGAATATGATCTGTGTGGCAAGCGTAACGATCATCGGAGGAAGTTCCTGGAATTTCGTAATGATAAATCCGTTGATCGCGCCGCAGATCGTTCCCACGATCAGAGCCGTAAGTACTACGACAATGAAGGGGGCGTTTGTATTGCATACAATACAGCACATGGTAGCAGAGAGACACACGATAGAACCTACGGAGATATCGATCTCGCCCAGAACCAGGATATAGGCCATCGTCAGCATCAGGAATACCTCTGCCAGATAAACCGGCATCTGACGGAGCAGACTGCTCAGGTTATAAAACTCTGAAAATAATGCACAGAAAATATTAACGGCAATAAAGATCAGGACCAGAATTCCCTCCCAGGAGAAGATCATCCGTTTTACCGAACTTTCCGGCACATTGTTAATACTTCTTCCAGATTTTCCAGCCATGATTACATCTCCCTTCCTTTCAGTGCATTTCTGTCAGCTGCTCGCTGCAGAACAATGTTGATGATTACAACCGCAAGAATGATCACACCCTTGATGGTATTCAGCCACAGCTGATTGAAGAAAGGAATCAGCGGAAGGGCTCTTGCAATAGTCGCCAGGATCAGAGATCCGAGAAGAGCTCCCAGCACGGTTCCGCGGCCGCCGTTCATGCTGACGCCGCCGATAACGCAGGCTGCGATGACATCCATCTCGCCGCCGTACTGCATATCCGGCATGGCAGATGCATATACAGAAACCTGCAGAGCGCCGCCCAGACCGGAAAGAAGACCCATGATCACATAAACAAGCAGCTTGATATTCTTAACGTTGATACCGGAAACTTCCGCAGCCTCCGCATTACTTCCTACCGCATAGATCTTACGGCCTGTCCTGGTCCATTTCATAAACCAGAAGAAGAACGCATAGCAGACTACGATTACCCAGATCACACAGTTGATTCCCAGAAGGTTTGTTGTGGCAAAATCCTTAAAACTTCCAAGTGCCGCCGCACTGGCCCACTCGCCTCCGTTGGAGATCAGGTAACCCATAGCACGGTAAATGTACATAAAGCCCATGGTGGCGATGATCGGCGGCACATCCGCTCTGGAAATGACCAGACCTACCACGAAGCCGCAGGCAATACCGATCGCGATTGCGATCACAAATGCCAGAACCGGATTTGCGATCACATCATATTTCAGCATCATACCGATAGCCATGCCGGACAGCGCCAGCGTGGACATGATAGAGATATCGATTCCGCCCACCAGCATGACGCAGAGCATACCGAGTGCCATTACCATCATAACCGCATTATTCTTCAGCATATCCATCAGTGACTTCGGTGTCAGGAATGATGGGCTGATCGCTGTAACGATCACAAAAAGTACGATCAGGACAATGGCAAGCAGCGCCTCACGAGAGCCTGTGATTCTTTTCATAAGAGATTTCTGTTTCATTTATTTTGCAGCCCCCTTTCCGGTACTCTTTTCCATTGCCAGCTCAAGGATTCTCTCCTGTGTAGCCTCCTCACGGCTGAGTTCACCGGTCTTTCTTCCGTTGCACATTACAACGATCCGGTCTGCCATACCAAGGATCTCCGGCATTTCGGAAGAGATCAGGATGATGGCGTAGCCTTTCTTCGCCAGATCTCCCATGATCGCATAGATCTCAGCCTTGGCGCCGACGTCGACACCCTTGGTGGGTTCGTCCATGATAACGACTTTCATTTCCTGGCTCAGCGCTTTGGCAACGACAACCTTCTGCTGGTTACCTCCGGAAAGTGAACTTGCCGGCTGGAAAATATCCACCGCCTTGGTGTCTACCTCCTCCAGGAGCTCTTTTGACAGTTCACGCTCTTTCTTCTCGTCGTTGATACCGTTCTTGGCATATTTACTGATGGTGGGAAGAGTTACGTTCCTTCCCAGACCCCAGCTCATGATCAGGCCTTCTTTCTGACGGTCCTCAGGAAGCAGGATAATTCCCAGATCCATTGCGTCCGAAGGCTGTTTTACATGAATTTCTTTTCCTTCCAGATAAACCTTGCCTGAATCCGGACGGGTGATTCCGCACACAGCTTCCACTGTCTCTGTACGGCCGGCTCCTACCAGGCCGGTCAGACCAATGATCTCTCCCGCTCTTACGCTGAAGGACACATCCTTGAAATAACCGGTTCTCGAAAGATGCTCTACTCTCAGCATCTCCTTGCCCGGTTTCACATCCGGCTTCGGGAACAGGTCATTGATCTCACGTCCTACCATGGCCTTGATCAGATCCGCATTGGTGATCCCGTCCACATCATAGGTTCCGATATACTGAGAATCACGGAAAACAGTTACGCGGGAAGCCAGACGGTACATATCCTCAAAACGATGGGAAATGAAGATAATGGAAACGCCTTCTTCCTTTAATTTATCAACAAGTGTATAGAGTTTCTCTGATTCTGATTTCGTCAGCGCTGCAGTAGGCTCGTCCAGGATGATGATCCTTGCATTGGTGGACATTGCTTTCGCGATCTCTACCATCTGCTGCTGGGCAACACTTAAGGTTCCCATCTCAGCGGTTGCGTCAAAATCCGCATCCAGCTGCTGAAGCAGTTTGTTCGCCTCGGCGTTCATGGTTTTCCACTGGATCATTCTGTTTTTAACAATCTCATGACCCATGAAAATATTCTCCGCAACGGTCAGATGAGGATAAGATGTAGGATGCTGGTAAACTGCTGCGATACCTGCCGCCTGGGCGTCTTTCGGGCCCTTAAAGTCTACTTTCTGCCCGTTTAAGAACATCTCGCCTTCCTCTGCCTTATGTACGCCGGTAATAACCTTGATAAACGTGGATTTACCGGCACCGTTCTCGCCCATCAGCGCATGCACTTCACCGGGTTTCAGCTGAAACTGCACATTGTTCAGCGCCTTTACGCCCGGAAAGATCTTTGTAATGCCTTTTAACTCAAGAACATATTCAGACACGGCTCTATTCTCCTCCCTTTGATAGTTTCTTTTTAATTCGTATTTATTGTATCATCTGCCACTTTTGAATAAAATGGGAATATTTTTTGAATCGGGGTAAAATATTCTTTTTTATTCTACAGAAACTGCTCCCTGTATTCAACAGGTGAAATATGGAACTTCTGCCTGAACTGAGCGGTAAATTCCTCCACACCGGCGAAGCCGCAGTTCTCCGCGATCTGGTAAATATTGAGATCCGGATCCGCCAGCAGTTTAAGCGCCTCCTGCAGCCGGACTTCTCTTACAAAGCTCGCCATATTCCTTCCTGTATGCTTTTTCAGCTGATCGTCCAGCTGGACAGTCGTGCAGCCAAAGTGCTCTGCGATCGCATCCGCATCCTCCTTCAGACAATGTTCCTGCATATACGCAATGAGCCGATGAGTATATTCGTCGCATCCGTAATAACTGTACTCCCTGGCGTTCACCAGATAGGCGAAGAGCAGCGCGAACATAGAGCCCAGCTGAAACGTCTGGCGAAATCCTCCGTCCGCATACTCCTGTATGATCGACGTCAAAAGAGACTGAGCGTGAAGGCTGTGTCCCAGCGAAAAAAATATGTAATTTTTGCCAGCATTTTCAGGCTCATGGAAAAATTCCGCCAGGAAATTCTTATCCTGATAAAACTCTGACAGTGTCCGTTCAAATATTTCCGGTTTCAGACAGAAATTTACCAGAAGCGTGTTTTTCCGGATAAAGCGCAGTTCATGAACGGCCTTTCTATTGAGAAAAACAAGATCCCCCGGAGCCATATAAACTTCGTTTCCGTCCACCACATTGACCAGCGCGCCGCTGCAAAGATAATTCAGTTCAAAATGACTGTGGGTATGTCCGGGAAAATCTTCTGTGACCTGATGGGAAAGAATATAAAGGCAGTCTTCCTTCGGAAGCTCCCGGAAGGCCCGGTGCAGATTTTCAATCTTATACAGATTATGGGTGATCTTCTGTCCATACCGCAGCAGCTTTTCCGGAGTAACCGATCTGCCGCCGTCTTCGCCGGCAGTTGCGGAAACCATACTCAGAGCAGGCGCCATCCTGCTCCCATATCCTTCCGAGCCGGAACTGTAAGGGCTCCTGTATTCCTTTTGCGCCGGAATCCGGATCTGCACCTCCGTGCCCTGTCCCGGCCGGCTGGAATAAGTAAGTCCATATTCTGTTCCATATAGGATCTGCAGACGTCTGTGAGTATTATAGACCGCGATATTCGTTCCGCCTGAACTGCTGGTTCCCTTTCCGGAAAGGATCGTTCCAAGTTTTTCCGGAGAGATACCTACGCCGTCATCGGAGATCAGCAGAATGATATCATCATTTTCCATCCAGCCGGTAAGAACGATCGTTCCGGATTTGTTTTCCTTTTCCAGTATCCCATGAAGGACCGCATTCTCTATTACCGGCTGCAGAGTCAGCTTGGGGATCAGATATTCCGTCAGTTCATCGGGAATATCTGAAACAAAGGTAATGCTGTCATGGAAACGCATATTCTGGAGCTGGAGATAAATAGAAACATGCTCCTCCTCCTTGCCGATCGTGGAAATGCTCTCTTTCCGGCTGAGCGTCAGCTTGTAAAACCTGGAAAGGTTCTGCACAGCATTGGAGACCTCTGTGTTCCGGCCCTGCTGGGCGAGCCAGTTGATCATATCCATCGTATTATAAAGAAAATGGGGATTGATCTGTGCCTGCAAGGAATTGAATTCCGCAATTCTCAGTTCTTCCGCCGCTTTTAACTGATCCTCCACCATATCCCCCATCTTTCTGGTCATATAGTTGTAGGTATCAATAAGATCGCCCACTTCGTCATGATACTGCGGGCTGTCCATGGGAGCAAGCGTTCCTTCCCGCACTTTGCTCATCTGGTGGATAACGGAAGATATACGGTTTGTAATAGAATGAGAAAGGATGTGCGCCGCCACGGTTGCAAACAGAAGAATGCCGAGATACATCAGCATATATTCCAGCATTAGAAAATTGCTTTGATTGATCAGCGGCTCTGAAGGAAGCACTGTCACCATGAACCATCCCGGCTGCTTGATACTGTAGAATCCGGCGTATACTTTTGTATCCAGAATATTTCTCTCAATAAAGTTATTGGAGGACATAAAGGAATCCTCAATGGTATCGTAGTCCAGCCAGTAAATTCCGGCAAGAGAATCATTGGAGGACGCAACCATGGCGTTTCTGTCATTCATGATATAGGAAACACTCCCGGCCAGGGTCAGATTATCCCTGAGTATCTCGTCGAACTGGTCCGAAGAGAAATATACCGCCACATAAGCCTGATAAGCTTTCTGCTGATAATAAAAAGTAGTAGATGTGATATATGCCATATCACCGAATTTTTCTCTTTCCCGGCTGCCCAGATAAAACGCGGGACAAAAGAGCTCCGACTGACCTGTTCCCTGAAAGATCCCGTACCAGTATCTTCCTTTTGCCTGATCCATAGGCGAAAAATAATCCCGGGTCAGTTCATCGTGAAAAAGTTCTATAGAGTCCATGGGAAAATCCATATAGATCTGCAGGCCTGTGATCGTTCCGCTGTCCATAAGCCCCCTGACCTTACTGTAAAACTCTCTCGCGTCTTTTTTACTGAGGAGCACCTGAGACGGCGCGTTTACCGGCTGGTGAAAAAGATCCTGATACAGAGACATATCGGTGATCTCCCGGTAAGCGTCCAGGACATTCTGGACCCTTTCCTCTATCAGCGGCGCCGTTCTGGAGGAAGAGTCCTGTTCCTGTCCAATCGTATAGGAGACCACCATATCATAGAGCCTGCTGTAAAAAAAGATTCCGATCATAATTACAGGGATACTTACCGCAAGGATCAGCACAATAGTAAATTTTGACTGCAGGCTCATGTCGCCGTAGGACTGGCGGAGTCTGTGAAAAGGACTGCTCATTGTAAATTCTTCTCCCTGTATTCTGAAGGTGATAATCCGGTGTGTTTCTTGAAGCTTTTGCCAAAATAATTGCCGTCGCTGTAACCGACCCTGGAGGATACGTCGGCAATCTTATAGCGGGAATCCTGAAGAAGCTGTTTTGCCTTTTCCATCCGGTATTCCGTTATGTACTGATTCAGCGTGCGGCCTGTTTCATTCTTAAAAAATGTGCATACATAAGAAGCCGAAAGAAATACATGGGCGCTGATGTCTTTTACAGACAGAGTCTCTTTCATATAATTCTGGCTGATATACTGTTTGATCAGGAAAATCGTCGGATTTTCCTGCTGCGATTCAGCCATATCCCTGAAATATGCCGCAGTCTTATCCGCAAGGGTCTGATGCAGTTCCGGAAAAGTAAAACATCTGGCAATGGTTTCCGCAATGCTGTCCGTTCTCTCTGAACCGGCCACTTTCTGATGCCGTCTTGACTCTTCCAGACAGAGAAAAAGCCTGTAGTAAAGATCCTTGACCGGATTCTGCAGAAATCTCCGGTTTCCCAGAAATACTCCTGAAAGACTGTCCAGGATCTCTTCCGCCGCTTTCCGGTCGCCTGATAAGAGAGCCTCTGCAAAATCCTTTTCCGGAGAAGGCATGGTCAGATCCTCTGACACAGCTTCTTCCTTTTCTTCCACCGTGATCAGCGTGTCTTCCGGAAAGAAAAAACTGTTCTGAAGCAGGATCACGGCAGATGCATATGTCTGATAGGCTTTCGCCACCCCGATGACATTTTCTCCTGCCGCCATGGAAAATCTTACAAAAGACTGAAACCTGTCTTTCAGAAATTCCCCGGCCGCTTTAATTCCCTGCGCGGAAAGCTCTGTCTGTCCGAACAGGAAATAGACAAGATACTGCATCTTTTTTTCTGTATAAATACAGTTCATGTGATACTGTCTCAGAAATCCTGTAAATTCCTCATAGATTTCTGCAAAAGAAGGCGCCCCGGGCTGAACAGAATCATCCATTTTTACGATAAAGGCAGCGAAACCTGTGGATGCATTCATGGTAAGCTTAAGTTCCCCGGACAGTTCTTCAATGGAACGGCCGGTGTCAGCGCTGTAAGGAGTCGTCAGAAGAAGAGCCAGCTGAGAAGCCGTTTCCATGGATTTCAGGTTCTCGCCCCTTCGGGAATGCATTTTCTGCATATACAGATCCCGGGCTTCCAGTACCGCTTCTTTTATTTCCGATGGATTCAGGGGCTTTTCAATATAGTTCACCGCTTTCAGTTTGATGGCGGCTTTCAGATATTCTTTATCCGAATAACCGCTCATGAAGATCGGCACGGAATCCGGAAGGAACTTTTCCATTCTTTCCAGCATGGTGATCCCGTCCATCCTCGGCATACGCACATCACAAAGAATGATTTCAGGTCTGTGCAGCCTGGCGGCATCCAGACCATGTACTCCGTCATCCGCCTGGATCACTTCGCTGATCCCGATACTTTTCCAGTCCACAGAAGAAATCACGCCGGTACGTGTAAGTTCTTCATCGTCTACAATCAGAAGTTTCATGGTTTCTCCTTCTATTAGCCAGGTCAATATGTTTCATTACTGTTTTCTGTCGGAACTGATTTTTTTCAGGATACGTCTGCATATGTCCTCGCAGCATGGTCTGCGGATCTCGTTAAACATGCGATTTGCCCGGATCCTGTCATCCATGCATGGATCATTTTGCGCAGACAGACAGAACAGGAAACTCTTCATGTCCTCCGGTTTCGATCCCGGCGTCACTTCATCATAATCAAAGTTCATTCCCCGTCCCTCAAGATACTGTTCTCTGTCATAGGGCAGAAAGATCATTGGATTGCCGGTAAGCAGGTAATCGATGTAAATACTGGAATAATCGGTGATGAGGCAGTCAAAAATATCAAGCATACCCGTGACGTCATCCGCCTGCTCTTCTCCCAGGAACCGGATCCGTTTTCCAAGATAAGAATCCGCCGCGGATTTTTCCGCAATATGGGTCCGGATAAACAGGATCATCTTCTGCTCCTCCAGAAAATCCTCCATCCGCTCTCTGTCAAAATCCGCAAAAGGGAACAGTCTGACCGCCCCGTAATCCCGGAAAGTGGGCGCATACAGTACTGTTTTCCTGTATTCCGGAAGATCACCGTATATTTCCTTCAGGATCTCCTGCCTGTCCTTTTTTTCAAACATCCCGTCGTTCCGTGGCTGTCCCCAGACTTTGATCCTGCTCTCCGGAACGGAGAAGCTTTCTGCCATCAGCGGTACCAGAGCCCGTGACGTGGTAAGGATACAGGTATAGTTGTCCGAAAAAATCTTTTTAAAATAGAGTCGGGATATCTTTCCCAGATTAGGATCCAGAAGAGCGATTTTTTTCAGCGGAACGCCGTGCCAGAGATTAACGATCATCCTGCCCTTCAGAAGTCCTGTGGCATAAACAGGAAGGCCCGCGGAGGTAAACCAGACTCCCGCTCCCAACGCGCGGCGCATTCCGTCCGCCGTTTCAGTTTCAATGAAGTACTGTCCGCCGTATTTTTCTGACAGCCTCTGCCTCAGTCCGGCGTCATTGATCACAAAAAGCGGCGTCACTTCCGGCACATGGTCTTTCACATATTCAAAAAGATATCTGGAATTGTAATTGTAATGACTGTTGTCTGTAGAAGAAAACACCCACACGAAGGGATCCGGACGGATTCCTCCAAAATGTGAGAGAAATTCCCCTTTCAGAAGATTTTTTACTTTTCCCATCTGTCTCTCTTCTTTCCTTACATATATTTCCAGAGGCCGTGAAGGGCGTAGGAAACAAAGAACACCGCGCTCTGCAGGATATTATAGCCCATATAGCGGTACACCCGGTATGTCATAACCGCTGACTTCCCCTTATTTCTCGACTTGCTGTTTTCCGTGAGACGGTATTTGAGATAAGGTTTGTTTATCCCCGCCGCCGGTCCGTAATGTTTCAGGATCTTCAGCCATGTGAGATAATCCTCATGGCTGTCGTCATGCTCCATGGGGAATCTGAGAACAGCCTCTCTCTTTACCAGCACCGACGAGCAGTTGATACTGTTGTGCGCCAGCAGATCCCGGTAGGTAACAGCCTCCTTCACCGGAATATATTTCCCCGCAGAGGTCCCGTCGGGATTCATCAGTTCTCTTCCGGTGGAACAAAGCACGCTTCCTGTCTGCCGGAGAAGTTCCAGCTGTTCTCTCAGTTTTCCCTCCGCCCACCAGTCGTCCGCGTCAAGGAAAGCAATATACTTCCCTTTTGCTTCCCGGACGCCCAGATTGCGGGAACCTGCCGCTCCAAGATTCCGGTTGTTCCTGAAATAACGGAAACCGCTTTTATCTCCGTAAGAATCCAGTATTTTTTTTGTGTTGTCTGTAGAGCAGTCGTCGATCACCAGAAGTTCCAGGGAAACATCCTGGGCATATACGGAATCAACTGCTTTTTTTATATAAGCCGCGCCGTTATATACCGGCATAACAACTGATACCAGCGGCTGTGTCATAATAAACTCCTTCCCGGTCTGCTTACTGAATCTCTGTTTCCTCTGTACAGTCCAGCATCTCGGCGATCATATCTTCCACCATCTGCGCAGACTCCCGGTTCATTTTCTCATAATCCAGGCAAAGCGTCCGGACTTTCCCTTCCGCAAAAAGCCTCATTCCCTTCAGGATCCCTTCCTCCGTGTTTTCCAGAAGAGTTCCTCCGTGTTCCGTAAGGAATCCATGAGGACCGCTTACGTCGCAGGCCATTACCGGCACGCCCAGCGTATCCGCCTCCAGCATTACCAGCCCCTGCCCTTCATAATAGGAGGACAGGATAAAAAGGCTGCATTTTTTTAATACCGGCATGGGATTTCTCAGAGAACGGATCAGTACAATATGATCCGCAGAGGAAAGTTTTGCCGCATATTCTGCAGTCTCCTCATACATGGAGCCGCTTCCGCCTATAATGACCATCCATGTAGCCGGATATTCCTTCCTGTACTGTTCAAAGGCGTCCAGAAGGCGCCTATGTCCTTTCTCAGGAGAAAAACGGCCGATACTGATGAATTTCGTTTCTTTATTATCTAGTATCTCCCCGACTTCTTCCAGGCTATGCGTAGATTCTGTAACCGGTTCAAAGCTCAGCGGCCGCTCTGCCAGCGCCAGAACTTTTTTATGATCGTGACAACTCGGGATCACCTTTACCCGTAATGGATCGCCCCCGATTCCATGGATAACCGGATCCACAACGTCACCACTGACTGTTACCACACGATCGTAAACATTATAGGCTTCTCTCAGAATGTATAGATTCTGGTTGCCTCTTTCTTCGATCTCATGCACCATATCACTGTGCACCCATATGATCTTTGGGCAGGGAGCCTCTTCCAGAAGGGAAATCACATAGGCTTCATATCCGTTATAATGGATTACAAGAGAAAATTCCGTTCCGCCGAAATGTTTTCGCCACTCCCGGCGGTAAGCCCTGTGCACCCGTCTCTCAGCCCATGGGGAAGAGGAGCCTTTCATTTTGCGCATAAGAGCGAACATGGTAAGGATGTCCATATTCATCTCGCTTCCCATGGGGAAGATTCCCAGTTCCTCCGGCAGCTCGTCCAGTTTTTCCTGGTGCTCTTTTGTATATGAAGTGCGGAAAGAAAGAAAATAATTATACTTTTTCAGATCCAGCTCTTCCAGAAGAGAACAGAGGGCTGTGGTAATCCCGTTCTGCCCCAGATCGCCTCCGTAAATCAGGATATTTTTCTTTCCGTTTCCCGTATATTTTTTCATACGGCAGCATTTTTCATGAAGAAATACCTGACGGCAGATCTTCTCTGCTCCGTGGCCGTCCTCCCAGGTGGCGTATTTTTCCATAAAAGCAGCGTTCGGGATTCCTCCGCCCCTGCGGATACAGCCGATCACCTCTGCCGCGTCTTCTGTATAAAGAAAAGGATATTTCCCGATATCCTCATACATCCCCCGGCCGTTCTCATATTCTCTGCGGTCGTAGGCGAAGAGGATGACCGGTTTCCCGGCGTTGGCAAAGTCATAAAAAACGCTAGAATAATCTGTGATCAGCGTACTGCACAGGCTAAGGCCCTCATAGGTATCCCACTGCGCAGGAAAAGTCCTGATATGACGAAAGCCGTCAAAATTCTCACTTCCATGGAGAAAAGGATGAAGTTTGACCAGCAGCACTTCGTCATCGCGAAGGCCTTCATCCCATATCTTCAGATGTCTGTTCAGAACATCCATATACTTCCCGTTGTCCACACTGTCCACCAGGCCCCGGAAAGTGGGCAGATACATGATGATCTTTTTCTTTTCCAGGCCCTCTTCTCTCAGAAGCCGGCGCTGCCTCTCTCCAGGTTCACTATAGAAAATATCATTCCGAGGATAGCCTTCATGGAGAACCGTTCCTCTGTAAAGAGCGGGCAGCATATAGGCGCGGGACATGATCTCTTCCATGAAACGGTTTGGAAAAACCAGATAATCGGAATCCAGCAGGTTCCTGAGGACGTTTCCCATGCTCACCGCTTCAGGCCGGTTGTCCCGTCCCATTTTTTTCAGGGGCGTGCCGTGCCATGTATTCAGATAGATCTGTCCGTCTTTTTTTATGAATCTTCCCGGGAAAGTGGTGTCGTTCACCAGATATCCGGCCTGGCTGAGAGCTTTATAGTAGGACAGAGATCCTGTTCGCACAGTGCGGGAAACCCGGATCCCGCTGCGGCGGAGTTTTTCCCGGATCTCCTCCTCCGCGCCGCGATGAACAGAAAGCACCAACGTGAATTTCCTGTAGGCGTCTTTCTGAAGTTCTTTCAGAATCGCGAGGATATTGCTCTCCAGTGCTTTTCCGCCGCGGGATTCCAGAAGGACCATGTTTTTCTTCAGTTTTGTTTTTTCATAGAATGTATTGTATAACGGATACCAGGAACCGTTTTTCAGTTTTTTCTTTACCTTGTCTGTGAATCCCATACAACAATGCCCTCTCGCTCTTGCGCCACTGCTTCATTCAGGGCGGTTTGATTGTCATTAATATAGTTATGATATCAAATGGAGTTTGAGGTGTCAACGGGCGGCCCTGATTACATGTCGGCCCAGTCACACAAAAGCTGCCGCATTTCTGCGGCAGCTTTCGTTGAATATATGTGTGTAAAACAGTAGAATGGTGTCAATGACACCCCCTGAAATATCAGGCTTTGTAAATTTTGATCCCGAAGGATTCATGAATCGTGGTTCTTGCTTCCTCGATCGTTTTGAACTCTCCGGCTTTCAGCATCTGGGCTGTAATGTTGCCGATAGCGGTCGCCTCTCCGGGGCCGGCGTGGACTTCCTTGCCTGTAGCTTTAGCTGTCAGCTCGTTCAGATACCCTGCATTCGAGCCTCCCCCTACCACATGGATACGGCTGTAGGTCCTTCCGGTCATTTCTTCCAGTTCTTTGGCGGTCTTTGCGTAGCAGTCTGCAAGGCTGGCATAGATCACAGTAGCCAGCTCGCCCAGTGTCTCAGGAACTTTCTGCCCTGTTCTGCGGCAGTAATCCTTCACTTCCTCGGTCATATTATCCGGAGAAAGGAAACATTCATCGTTGGCGTCTACTCTGGAGGGGAAGTCTTTGGCTTCTTCCGCCATTGCGCAGATCTCTGCAAAACTGTATTTGTCATTGATCTCATGGCGCACGGACTGGATCATCCACAGACCCATGATATTCTTCAGATAACGGAAACGACCTGCATATCCGCCCTCATTAGTCAGATTCATCTCACAGCTCTTTCTGGAGCAGTCCGGTGTCTCTCTCTCAAGACCCATCAGTGACCATGTACCGGAACTAATGTAAATAAAATCATCGTCATTGGCCGGAACTGCCAACACAGCAGAACCTGTATCGTGAGTAGCCGGAGCCACAACTTCAAGGTCAAATCCCACTTCTTTCTGAATTTCCTCTGAGAGATGTCCAATGCTGGTTCCGGGCATGATCAGTTTCTGGAAAATCTTCCTGGGATATCCCAACATATCGATCAGCTCATAATCCCAGTCCTTGGTATAAGGATTCACAAGCTGTCCTGTGGTTGCCTCAGTATACTCGCAGGTTTTCTGCCCTGTGAGGAGATAATGGAAGTAATCCGGTACGTGGAGAAGAGTCTCTGCCTGCTCCAGATACTCCGGATGTTTTTTCTTAACTGCCATCAACTGATAAACTGTATTGAAGATTGCTTTCTGGATACCGGTTCTTTCATACAGATCTTCAAGAGAGATAATCTTGTAAACCTCCTCATCCATCCCGTCTGTACGGTGATCACGATAGCCCACCGTATTTCCAAGAACCTTATCGTCCTTATCCATAAGTACGAAATCCACACCCCAGGTATCAACGCCCATGCTTACCGGGACTTTGCCAATCTCTTTACATTTCTTCATACCGGCAATGATCTCTTTAAACAGACGGTCGAATTCCCAGCAAAGCTCGCCGTCTTTCTTTACCATGCCGTTTTCGAAGCGATACACTTCCTCCAGCTCCATTTTGCCGTTCTCCATATGTCCCAGGATCAAACGTCCGCTGGATGCCCCGATATCTACCGCAAGATAATATGTAGCCATTATGAAACCCTCCTAAATATGTAAATATTCACAGAAAACTCCTTACAGCTGTTCGCTGTGTTTACTGTATTTTCCCTTACATAATAATAACATATTTCAACTATATTCATCAAGTGTGAAGAATCTAAATATCCCCAGAGGACTGCCTCTGGGGATATTATTGTCTGCACTCACACAGTCTTATTCGTCAGTACCATGTGAGCGCCATATCAGAAGCCGTGCTTCTTCCATGTACCCTGTCTGGTTAAAATTCAATTAGTCATACAGGTTCGGAGCGATTTCCGGATCTTCCATGTTTGTAGCGTCATACCAGTAGCCGTCTGTAGGAACGTCCTGAAGTTCCTGTCCGTTAGCTGCTGCTGTCAGAGCGTAGATCGCATAGTAACCCATCATCAGAGGAGACTGTGTAACGGCGCCGATGAATGTACCATCAGATACAGCTGCCTTAATGATAGAGCCAGCGTCGAAACCAACACCAACTACGTCGCCGTTTGCCGGGTCAGAACCAAGTACGTTCAGGTTAGCATTTGCTGCGATAACACCTTCTGCTGCTGTCTGGTTGGAACCGAAGATTGCGATGCAGTTTTCCTGAGAAAGGATTGCCTGAGCCTCTGTGGAGCAAAGCTCTACAGTTGTCTGTGCCGGTACTGCAACCTGGATGATAACGTCTGCGTCTGCCTCTGTAGCGTCAGCACCTTTTGCTGCGTTTACATAGAACTCGTTACCTGTAACTGCAACTGTTTTTCCATCTGCCTGAAGCAGTTCGATCATCTTGTCGATGAATCCGCCGCCGCGCTGCTGGATGTTCAGAGCTGTTGCATCCTGGTTAACTTCACCGATGATAACCTGTCCGTCAGCCTCTGCGATAACGTCTTTGATCGCATTGTACATATTTTCAGCGGCAACTGCGCCTGCCTGTGCGTTGTCGGTAGCAACGTTGCATACAACGGAGCCTTCCGGAGCATTGTCAACACCTGTATCAAAGGTAACTACCGGGATTCCCTTGTCAGCACATTCCTGAAGAGCATCCAGAACGGAGGAGGTATCGCATGCTGCAAGACCTAAACCAACAGGATTGGAGCTGATTGCTGTATTGATCAAGTTAACCTGGTCAGCGATATCGGACTCGCTGTTCGGTCCCTGAGCTGTATAGGTTACGCCCAGCTCTTCAGCTGCCATAGCCATACCTTCCTGAGCTGCATCCCAGTATGTAGACTGGAAAGATTTAACCATCATCGGGAACTCATAAGCTTCATTAGCTGTAAGTCCTTCGAACTGTGCAGTAGGATCGCCTGCTGCGTCTGCGTCGCCAGCTTCTTCAGTAGCTTCTTCTTCAGCGTCTGCTTCTTCTGTGGTCTCTTCCTCAGCGTCTGCTTCCTCTGTAGTTTCTTCCTCTGTAGCTTCCTCTTCAGTAGCTTCCTCAGCAGTTGCTTCCTCTGCTGTGTCCTCTGCTGCCAGAACCGGAGAAACAGTCATACCGCTCACCATAGCTGCGCAAAGTCCTAACGCGATCAGTTTTTTCACTTTCATGATTTTTCTTCCTCCTTGAATTATATAGTTTTTATGATGATGCACCGGATGCAAAGCACCCGGCGCTTCACATACATTGAAAAAAAGGTTTTCAGTTGTTATTATGCTCTTTTCTTTTCTTTCAGGATATCGATCAGTACCGCCACGATCAGTACGACACCTGTGATGATCTGCTGCCAGTTTGCCTGAAGGCCAATATAGGGAAGACCAGTCTTCAGAAGCATGATGACAAAGATACCTACAAACGTACCGAGTACGGAACCATATCCTCCGGAAGCGGCAACGCCGCCTACGAATACGCCGCCGATGGCGTCCATCTCCAGGCCTGCGCCTGTACCGGGCTGTACGGTAGGTGTAACAGCCGCATATGCGATAGCAGCAAGTCCTGTGAACAGACCGCATACCACATATACCATTACGTGATAGAACTTCACGTTGATTCCGGAAAGAGCTGCCGCCTCTTTATTGGAGCCGATAGCAATTGTGTAACGTCCGAACTTCGTATGGAAAAGGACGAATTCCATCAGGAGAACCAGAATGATCATCCACAGGAAACCAATGGGATAACGGTCTGCGCTTCTTCCTGTTCCTACTGTAATCTTGAAGATGGAATGGAACCATCCGCCTTCCTGTGTCAGAGCCGGCCATGGTGTGGCACTACAGAGAGAGCCTGCGCCTCGGGTGATCATACAGGTACAAAGCGTTGCCAGGAACGGAGGAAGGTTCATCACTCCGATCAGAACGCCGTTTAACAGACCTACAATAAGTCCCAGGACAATACACAAAAGCATTGCTGCAACAACCGGCAGTCCGTTGTTTCTTATTAATGTTCCGGAAATCAGTGCGTAGCACACCATACCGGTTCCGATGGAAAGGTCTACGCCTCCGGTGATAAGCGGGAAGGTAACACCGATCGCCATCAGAAGATCATAGTATGAGAAGTCCAGCAGACTCAGGAGCGTGCTGTACTGTCTGAACTCCTTGCTCAAACCTGAGAAAATGGCAACCAGCACGATGATAACCAGCACAACAATAAATCTTTGATCACTTAAAATACTTTTCTTCTTAGTCATGACTTTCCTCCTTAATCGATATTCCGTGTGGCCTTTGTCATAATGTTTTCCTGGGTAGCCTCGGAAATATCAATATCTCCTGTCACTTTACCCTCGCACATGATGATGATACGGTCACTCATTCGGAGAACTTCTGTCATTTCAGAAGAGATCATAATGATCGATTTTCCTTCTGCTGCCAGTTTGTTCATTAACTTGTAGATTTCGTTCTTGGCTCCGACGTCGATACCTCTTGTGGGCTCGTCGAAGATCAGGATCTCACTGTCCCGTGTCAGCCACTTGGCGATAACTACCTTCTGCTGGTTACCGCCGGACAGGTTTACAACCAACTGATCCGCATTGGGCGTCTTTGTAGCAAGCTCCTGGATGTATTTCTCTGCGACCTTTTTCTCTTTGCCCTTGTTGATGAGCAGGCCGCTGGTAAACTGCTCCATAGTAGCCAAGGTTGTATTCTCGCTTACAGATTTCTGTACAACGCATCCATATCTTCTTCTGTCCTCTGACAGATAACCGATACCATATTTAACAGCATCCTGAGGACTGTTGATGGTCACCTCGCGGAGCTGTCCGTCTTTTCCTCTGATGGAAATCTTTCCGCTCTGCTTTGGATCCGCTCCGAACAAGGCTCTCGCCGTCTCGGTACGTCCGGCGCCCATCAGTCCGGAGAATCCGAGGATTTCACCCTTTCTCAGCTCAAAGCTTACGTCCTGGACCATCTTTCCGGCGTTCAGGTGTTCCACTTTAAGAACTACCGGAGCGTCCGGAGCAACCATGCTGTGTTCCTTGGGATCTTCGTAGATCACACGGCCAACCATCATGTTGATGATATCTTCCTTGGTACTGTCCGCAGTGATCAGGGTTCCCACGTATCCTCCGTCTCGCATGACGGTTACGCGGTCGGTAATCACCTTGATCTCATCCATACGGTGGGAGATATATACAATTCCCAGTCCCTTCTCACGGAGGTCTCTGATGATGTTAAACAGATCCGCGATCTCTTTCTCTGTCAGCGCTGCTGACGGCTCGTCGAAGATGATAACCTCCGCTTTATGTGAGATTGCTTTCGCGATCTCGCACATCTGCTGTTTACCTACGGTAAGGTTCTGCATCTTCTCTCTCGGATCGATCTCGATATTCAGATCCTGGAACAGCTTCTTGGAGTCCTCGATCATCTTCTTGTCATCGATACGGAAGCCCTTCTTCGGCTCGCGTCCGATGAAAATATTCTGGGCAACGGTCAGGTCGCCTACCATGTTCAGCTCCTGGTGCACGATAACAACGCCCGCGTCCTGAGCTTCTCTTGTATTGTGGAATTCCACTTCTTTTCCCTTATAGGTAATGGAACCGGAATCCTTCTGATAAATACCGGTAAGAACTTTCATAAGAGTGGACTTGCCGGCGCCGTTCTCTCCCATAAGCGCATGTACTTCGCCGCGTTTCACTTCGAAGTTAACGTGATCCAGGGCATGAACTCCAGGAAAGGACTTATCAATGTCCTTCATAGTTAAAATAACTTCACCCATTGTCGCATCCTCCCTCCTGATCAGTTCTTTCTGCGTCTTGCAGAAACGTCAACGTAAACTGCGATGATAACGATGATACCGGTAATGATCATCTGCTGTCCTTTACCAAGGCCGAATGCCATGATGCCCTGCTGAAGAAGAGAAATGATGAACACGCCGATCACCGTACCGCCGATGGAGGCAAGACCGCCAACCATTGACGTACCGCCCATTACGCAACCCGCAATCGCTTCGTTGTTGTACTGGTCGCCGTATCCCGGCTGAACAGTAGTATATGTAGCAACAAAAAACAGAGCGCCGATTCCGACCAGAAGACCGCAGATCATGTATGCGAGCATTCTCCACTTCTTCGTATTGACGCCGGAAAGACGTACCGCCTCACTGTTGGATCCGAGGCACAGGATATAACGTCCCGGCTTCGTGTTGTAAAGCACGATTCCGCAGAGAACCGCAACAGCAAGGAAAATGATCAGGCCTACCGGGAATCCGTTTACGGATACGATGTTTCTGAACCAGCCGTTTACCGGGTCAGAACTCTGAGGCCAGCTGACGGACTGTGTCTTGGTAAATACTGACGCGATACCTTTCGCAATGTTCATGGACGCCATGGAAATAATGAACGGCGGCACAGACATATAAGATACCATCCATCCGTTAAAGGTTCCAAACGCAAGACCGATAAGCACGCAGAGAACCATGGCAAATGCCATGGGAACACCGTAGCTTGTCATGCAGTATCCTGAAACCAGGGCACAGCAGAACATAACCGGTCCAATGGAGAAATCAATTCCTCCTGTGGCAATAACGAATGTTACACCAAGTGAAAGAAATCCCAGGAAGTACACATAGTTCAGAGTAGATCTGATACTGTCAGCTACCGGGAATTTGCTTCCGAGAACCGCCCTGAACGCCACAAACATGAGGATCAGGATGCACACGAGCAGGATCCTGTTCAGGCCAAGTTTCTTAACAATTGGATTTTGTTTCAGCTTTTCCAATTTTCTCCCTCCTTACGTTTTATACACCGCTGTGTTTCCTCTATCATACCTTGAATCAGGGTGAAAATGTAATAGAATATCTTACAAAAAAAGGTTAAAAATTTACTGTACTGTAAATTTTTAACCTTTTATATTTTCAGTCTATTTCGCCATTTGTGCCTGTATTTACGGCTGTTGCAGATGCTTTCATGGTGTTGAACGGGAAAAGAAGCTTCTCGATCTCACCGGTATACATATTCTCCGGCGTTACCAGTTCGCATCCGGAATTTACATCCGTCTCATATTCCTCTCCCCTGAGCATGCGCATGGTCTCGCGGACCCCCACATACCCCATCTTAAAAGCCTTCTGCACCACGATCCCTTTAAATACGCCGTGCTCCATCAGCTGCACGGCCTCCTGGGAACTGTCTACGCCCACCACCATGATCTGGTCTTCCATACCTGCCTCTTTCACAGCACGGGCGGCTCCTACAGAAGAATATTCGTTCATACCTGCGATCATTTTCAGGTCTGGATATTTTTCCATAAGCTCCATTGTGAGGGAGTAGGACTTTTCATAACTGGAATCACAGTAAACCACATCTGTGATGCCCTCTTCCAGATCTCCCAGACCTGCGCGGAACCCTTCTTCTCTTTCCACAGCCGTGGAAACGCCTTTTACATGTGCCACCACCGCGATCTGGTCTCCCGGATCCAGAAGTCCCGCAGCAAATCCGCCCAGGATCTTTCCGGCTTCTATATTATCTGTGGCGACAGTGATATCCTGGATATCCTGTTCCGTATAGGAATCCACGAAAACAACATGGATTCCTTTCTCCTTCGCCTCCCGGAGAAGCCCATCGGATTCCGTAAAGCTGGAGGGAGAGAAAAGGATCGCGTCCGGTTCCATTTCGATAGCTTTTTGCAGGAATCTGTTCTGGCCCTCCACATCGTTCTCATCCTCCGGCGCCATGATCTCAAGTTCCGCATGATATTCCTGCGCCGCCATCTCTGTTCCCAGGATCAGGGACGACCAGAAATCATTGGTCCCGTCGATCACTTTCGGGATATAAACCAGGGAATAACTCCTGTTTTCTCTCTGTTTTCTCTCTCTTTTCTTCTTATATAATATCCGGCGCATATAGATACCGCCAGGACGATCAGCGCTCCGGCAATTATCCATTTTTTATATTTTTTCACTGCTGTCCTCCTGATTTCCCGGTATGGTGATCGTAGCCGTCGTTCCCACGCCCACTTTACTTTCGTAAGTAATACCGTAAGCGCTTCCATAATACAGTTGCAGACGCTTCTGTACGTTATAGACGCCCACGCCATTGGACTGGTAGTTTACTTTGTGCCTGTCATAGATGTGCGCCAGCGTTTCCTCATCCATTCCCACTCCGTTGTCGATCACCTGAAGCACTGCGTTTCCATTCTTCATAAATCCTTTTACTATAAGAAGGCCCTTGCTTTCTTTATATTTCAGTCCGTGATAGATCGCGTTCTCAATGACCGGCTGAAGAACTAGTTTGATCAGATTAATATGAAGGATTGCCGGATCCACATCGATCTGGAATTCCATCTTATCCTTATAGCGCATTTTCTGTATGGTGAGGTATCCTCTTGCATACTCCACTTCCTGGGCAATGGGGACGACTTCGTCCTCGTTGCTGATACTCTGGCGAAGCAGCCGGGCAAGAGAAGCCGTCATCAGTACGACCTCTTCATTCTTTTTCCCTTCCGCCATCCAGATGATAGAGTCAAGGGTATTATACAGAAAATGCGGATTGATCTGAGACTGAAGGGCTTTCAGCTCGCTCTTTCTCTTCGCTTCCTGGTCCCTCACATTCTGATCCATCAACTCTCGGATCCTGCGTGTCATCACATTGAAGGAACGGGTCAGACTCCCAATTTCATTTTCCGACGTTTCCACAACGTCTGGAATATCAAAATCTCCCTCCTGCACCCTGGCCATGGAATCCCTGAGTCGCTGGATGGAACTGGTGATTGTTCCCGCGATAAATCTGGTGAGGAACAGAGCCACGATCACAAGGGCAGCGGCAATCAGCACATAGATACTCTGGGCTTTGTTGCTCTCCTTAAGAAGCTCGTCCACATTCACACAGTCCACAGTTGTCCAGCCGGTCTTCACGGACCGGGACAGGGTATAAAGTCTCTCGTTTTTTCCTTTGCCGGTCAGCACGGTATCAGAGTTCGCTTCCAGGATCAGACTGATATTTTCCGTCTGCAGTTCATTGTAAAGCTGCTGCTGCTGGGGATGGTAGACGATATTCCCTTCCGCGTCAAGAATAAAGGCATACCCTCTGTTGCCGATATTATTCTGATCGCAGAGTTCACTGATGGCGGAATAATTCAGATCGATAAAAAACACGCCCGCTTTTTCCACTCCGGAACTCTGATCGCGGATCCCCCTGCTGAGAGTGATCACCCAGGGGCGCTGTCCACTTATGATATGCTGCACATGGGAAGAGGTGAGGCAGACGCTCACATCTGCTTTCAGCGGTTCTGTATACCATTCCTGTGTGGACAGATCTAGATCCGGATTGACAGACTCCCGCCCTTCGTTGATCAGCATCCTCCCGTTGGTTCCGATAATACCGACGTTAAGGATATCGCTGCGGCTGTCCAGGATCGTTTCAAACTGTCCCAGGATCCTTTCTCTGGCCGCGCCCGTATCCCCGCTTCCGAACAGGTACTCCTGCACGTCTTCGCTGCTGGATACGATATAGGCGATATTCTCCATATAGTCGATATAGGAATCAATATTCTGATTCATCTGCCGGATAATCGTCCGCGTATACAGCGATGAATTCTCAAAGATCGTGCTGCGGGTAAAATTCATCGACACCAGGGTTACTGTCGCCACGGCCCCCAGTATGAGCAGGGACACTGCCGCGAACATGGCGCTCTGTATACTTTTGAATTTTCCGATCAGCGCCGCGGCTGGCCCTTTTTCTCTCATTTCCGTTTCTCCCTGGCGTATTCTGTAGGCGTGGTTCCCGTCATCTTCTTAAAGGATATCCCGAAATAGTGGGGATCTGAAAATCCCACTTTTTCTGCTATCTCATAGTTTTTCATCGTGGTATTCTCCAGAAGTTCCTTGGCTTTCTCCATCCTTGTCCGGATCAGAACCTCCGTAAATGTCTCTCCTGTCATTTCCTTGAAGATCGTGCTGAAATAGCTGGTGCTGATATTCAGATAGGAACAGATATCGTTCAGGCTGAGGGCCGGATCCATATAATTCTTCTGTATATAATCCATAGCCAGCCTTGCCTGGCGCTGGCCGCTGGAACTGTTCATATCTGTCAGCATCTTAAATGTCTTCATCACGTATTCCTGCACAATATTACATGCCCGGTCAAAAGACTTCTGCTCTGTCACCTGATGGAGAAGGTTGTCTCTGCCTGCCATGATCTGCTCCATATCTGCGGAAACGTCTTCACATACACGGTCTACGGTACGTATGATCTGCTGGAGCGCCATACATGCCCGGCTCTTTTCCACCATGGAATCTCTTACTGCCGTCTTGATTTCTCCCAAAACACTTTCCACATCTTCCTGCCGGCCGTTTTTCATAATATCGGCAAGCTGTTCCAGAAGTGATGTCAGAGAGATATTCTGATCCAGTTTAAGTTCTTCCATATCCAGAAGAAGACTCTCCCCCAGAAGATACCGGTAACGTATTGCCTTTTCTGCTGTTTCATGAGAAATGATCAGTTCTTCCGGCTCTTTTACCCATTTTCCGATTCCCACCGATACGCTGATCCCCATGACGTCATGCATGTTTTTCTGTATTTCCCTACAGATTTCCTTGGTTTTAAGATTCTGATCTTTTCCCCATTTCTCCTGAAACAGGATACACACATGGTTGCCGCCTTCCTGATAGGCGATTCCGGCGTCCTCTCTCTTCACAATTTCTTCGCTGATATTATAGAGAACAAACGCCATCAGAGCGCTTTCCTGACGTTTCACTGTATCTACCTGATACATATCGGAATACATGTCGATATCAAACAACGCCACCCGGCTGCTTACGGAAGCAAGTTCAATCCCCATGTTTTCCAGCTGCTCGATCCCTGTCTTCACATCAATGGTGCAGTTCACAACCGCTTCCAGGGCTTTGGAGCGGATCATCTGAGCATTCTTACGGTAATTCTCTGACGCTCTGGTAAGATTTTCCATCTTTCTCTTCTCCTGGCGCCGCTGATCCACCTTCTCCTTCATACGGTTGAGCACTTCCGTCAGTTCCACCGCTGTCACCGGTTTCAGAAGATACTCGCTTACATTATACTGAATAGCTTTCTTGGCATATTCAAATTCGCCGAAACCGCTGAAAATCACGATCACAACGTCCGGATAATGGTCATGGAGAAAATGGCTCAGTTCCATTCCGTCCATATAGGGCATAAGAATATCTGTCAGCACGATATCCACCGGGTGCTGCTTTACAAATTCCGCCGCCTGCTGGCCGTTCTCGCAGATTCCGGTCAGCTCGCAGTCCAGCCCCGCCCAGTCAATATTTTCCTTTATGGCATCTCTTACAAGAATTTCATCATCTACTAATAAAATACGATACATCCTAAACAGACTCCTGCTTTAAAAAAATTTCAGGACTATTTTAACATGAATTCAGAGATTTGGAAAGAGCCGGACTATACCAGTATCTGCTTCCGGCAGTCGCCTTTCCCGGTTGCCGATACCAATTTCATATATAATAGCTTCAATATGCGGACAACCATACAGCAGAAATCTGTGTTTCTTTTATTTCTTCCGTACGCTTTCCCTGTTCTATGCAGTAGATATTTGTTTTTTTGGCGTTTCTTACGTACGCTTTCTCTGTTCTATGCAGTAGATATTGGTTTTTCTCGCGTTTCTTATGTACGCTTTCCCTGTTTTATACAGTAGATAGTTGTTTTTCTCGCGTTTCTTATGTACGCTTTCCCTGTTTTATACAGTAGATAGTTGTTTTTCTCGCGTTTCTTACGTATGCTTTCTCTGTTTCATACGGTAGTAAGTCATTTCTTCTAATGCGTTATATAGGAAAAGGGAG
>LBJMC04200__coassemble_480_pt1 | contig 26655 bp, 25 predicted proteins | sample LBJMC04200__metabat2_low_PE_022 | metagenome-assembled genome bin LBJMC04200 | reverse complement strand
TAAGTGTTCCTGATCATTCTACAACCTCCAGAAGCAATTTTTTATCTCTGCTGATTTCTCTTTGAAACGCCTGGCTGCCAAATTCAGCATTTTCATAGGTATATGCTACATCTGTCCGGATTCCCTCTATATCCTCGTCCAATGTCCAACGAATCATTGCTGAAAGCGTCCGGTCAGTGATTCTTTTTTCCGTCAGTATCAAAAGGTCTACGTCACTGGTGCTCCTGACTTCTCCCCTGGCACAGCTGCCGAAAAGATACACTTTTTTCAGACCTGGAATTCCGGCCTTTATCAGATATTCCAGATCATGAGTAATCTTATTCTGAAAGCGTACCGGAAGATTTTCATATTCTTTTTTATATATTTTCACATGACCAGCCAAATTAATTTCCCTCCATCTGTCGTATTCGGCCTATTCCGACCGCTTTCCTATGATTCCAATGAGATTCATATATCTTCCGCCGTCTGCCCGGAGCATTTTCCGGTCTTCTGCGGCATAGGGATTGTCCGTACCCAGCCAGTCCTTCCATGCCTGAGAAAAACAGGACATTTCCCATACTCCTTTTCCAGAAAAACGGAAGTCAGCCCGTTTCCGCAGCCCAGATCAAGAACTCTCATTCCGGCTTTCAGCGGAACTTCATTCAAAAGCTCCTCCAGAATCATCATAGAGTTGGGACCCATCATATTTTCCTTCAGAAAATCTTTGTCATACTTTTCTGTTTTATAAAAATTCATATTATCTGCCTTTCCTTCAGGGTGTGACCACATATTTGATCACATGATCTTTCTTATTCTCAAACACGTCGTAGGCGTCCATGATCTCATCCATGCCGCACCTGTGCGTGATCAGAAATCCTGCGTCCAGTTTTCCGCAGGCCGTCAGATCCATGATCTCCTGACAGTAACTTCCGTCCACTCCGCCGGTTTTAAACACCAGGTTCTTTCCGTACATGTCCGGAAGAGGAAGCGTCTGCGGTTCCTCATACATTGCTACAATCACTACTACCGCGTTGGGACGGGCGATTTTCCACGCTGTCTGGAAGGTATCGGCTCCTCCCGCCACTTCAAAGACTGTATCGGCGCCTCTTCCGTCGGTCAGACTTTGTACCGCTTCTTCTATATTATCTCTGCCCGGCATAAGTATCACATCTGCCAGCCCTTTTTCCTTCGCGAGGTTCAGCCTGTATTCGTCTGTATCTATCGCAATGATTCTGGCAGGTGTATACAGACGGGCGCAGAGCATCGTACATAAACCTGTGGGCCCCGCGCCGATAACGGCTACTGTATCCGCAGGTTTTATTTCGCCGATTTTTGCGGCCCAGTACCCTGTTGACAGAATATCTCCATTGAATAACGCCTGCTCGTCCGTCACGGAATCAGGAATCAGTGTAAGGCCATTGTCTGCAAAAGGAATTCTGGCATACTCGGCCTGACCGCCGTCAATACGGCATCCCAAAGCCCATCCGCCATGTTCGTCCGTACAGTTATTCACAAACCCCCGTTTGCAGAAAAAACATTCTCCGCAGAATGTCTCCACATTCACCGCCACACGGTCGCCGGGTTTTACTTTCTTCACCGCGCTTCCGGTCTTCACCACTTCTCCCACAAATTCATGGCCCAGAATCGTTCCCGGCACGGCTCTCGGCACAGCCCCGTGTTTGATATGGATGTCGCTGGAACAGATCGTAGTCAGAGTTACCTTAACGATCGCGTCCTTTTCATCCATGATTTCCGGCACAGGACGTTCTTCAAGAACGATCTGCCCGTCTCCCTTATATACAACTGCTTTCATTCCATCCGCCGCCTCTCATAATTTTATATGGTTCTATTGTAGCATTAACAAAAGACAGATGCCATTACTTTTCCGGAGAGTTGCACATCTGATTTGCCATAAAATTTAATCGCCGGGATTTAAAATCTTCTTGACGCATTCTCCTGTGGCGTGCTACAATCATTCCATCCAAAACCTGGTGTGGATTTTTCTGGTTAAGCCACTTTTCGCCACACAACTGTCATCCGGCGGTTGTGTGGCTTTTCTTTTGTCCGAAGCGTTACTTCTCCCAGCGTACGCTCCGCTCTTTTAATTTCCGGCCTGTTCCAGGATTACAAAAAAGCCGCATTACGGCTGAAAACGGAGGCTCAGATAAAAATGAACGAAACCTTTATGAAAGAAAAACCTGTTTTTCCCCTGATCATGTCCATGGCGCTTCCCATGGTGATCTCCATGCTGGTAAATTCCCTCTATAATATTGTAGACAGCTACTTTGTGGCAAAAATCAGTGAAGACGCCATGACCGCGCTTTCTCTGGTCTACCCGGTCCAGAATTTCATCAATGCCGTTGCCATCGGTTTCGGCATAGGGATCAACGCTCTGATCGCCTTTTACCTTGGCGCCGGAAATAATAAAGCGGCGGACGCCGCAGCTACCCGGGGCACGATCCTGACCAGTATCCACGGTATTCTCATGACGGTAGTATGTATCGCTTTTATGCCTCATTTTCTTCGTTTTTTCACGAAGGACAAACATATCCTGGATCTGGGACTGCGTTATTCCAATATTGTTTTTGCTTTTTCCATCATCATTGCTCTTAACCTGTCCTTTGAAAAGATCTTTCAGGCAGTCGGAAAGATGAAAGTCACCATGATCGCCCTGATGTGCGGCTGCCTTACCAATATCTTTCTGGATCCTGTGATGATCTTCGGACTGGGACCGTTTCCCGAAATGGGAATCGAGGGCGCGGCCCTTGCCACAGGGATCGGGCAGGTGGTAAACCTTGTGATCTATCTGGCAGTCTACCGGCTCCGCCCCATTCATGTACGTATAAAAAAAGATTACCTGAGAACGGACAGGGGAATAGATCTTCGTCTGTATTCCATCGGAATTCCGGCAGCTTTGAACCTGGCCCTGCCTTCTCTTCTGATATCCGTACTGAACAGTCTTCTGGCGGCTTTTTCCCAGAGCTATGTGGTAATCCTGGGAATCTATTATAAACTGCAGACTTTCCTTTACCTTCCCGCCAGCGGGATCGTTCAGGGAATGCGCCCGGTGATCGGCTACAATTACGGCGCGCAGGAATACAGACGGGTGCGCAGGATCTATCTTGTCACACTTGCCATGAGCAGCGTGATCATGATCGCCGGAACTGCTATCTGTCTCTCTGTTCCGGAACGGCTTATGGAAATGTTTACTTCCAATCCGGAAACTGTCCGGGCCGGAGAAATCGCACTGCGCATTATCAGCGCTGGATTCCTGGTATCCGCCGTATCCGTCACTTCCTCCGGCGCGCTGGAGGGACTTGGAAAAGGCACTGCTTCTCTGGCGATTTCCCTGTGCCGTTATGTGATCGTCATTCTTCCGGCGGCGTTCATCCTGAGCCGCGTTCTCGGCGCTTCCGGAGTATGGCACGCCTTCTGGATCGCGGAGGCGGTTACCGCTGTCGTGTCCTTTCTGATCAGTAAAAAGAAGGTTTATCTGTGATTCCTTTCCCCGGCAGTTATCCCTGCCGGGGATTTTTCCGGTACAGCCATATCAGCCAGAAAGCCATATCGCCGATCAGCAGTCCCACAAATGCCAGAAGAAACCAGCCCGGCAGATTTCTGACGGTCAGTGTATGCAGGATAAGGTATGTGAAAATAATCACTATGATCAGTTTCATGGTTTTGACCATATATTTCAGGGTGCGGTACACATGCTCCCTGTTTTTTTCTGTAACTTCAACTCCTGTATTCCAGAATTTTGGAAATCGTTCCGTCACAGTGATCAAAAGCCAGATCCCCCATGCTATGGCTATCAGAAAAAGAAGTTCTCCTTTTTCGCCCCAACGATCGATCTCCCCCGCAAAATTATAATGCATCGGTATTTTATCCGGAATGGAAGACCAGCGGATGAATATATACAAAGAAACTCCAATCATCAGAACCAGGCTCAATATTTCCATAATAACGTCTGCCGCTGTCGGTTTTATCTTCATTATCTCAGCCCTCCTGTAACCAAATAGCATCCTTTCTTCTATGGAATGACCGCATATTTGATCATATAATCTCCTAACAATAACTTCTATCCACTGCTTCTCATGATTATCTGTGCTTCTATTGTAGCATTAACGGAAGACAGATACCATTACTTTTCCAGAGAGATCTGCGTCTGCTGCGTTTGAAATTATATAAAAATTAATTGACGGGAAATCCCAGAAATAGTAAGATAGGTTTGACAGAAATTCATCAATAAGATAAATCGGGGCTGCCGGACTGGCATGCCCTTTTTTCATAAAAATCAACAAACCGGTTGTCAGAAAGGAGAGAATCTACATGAATCTGATTCAGGAAGCCCTGTCCCTTGGTTTTGCCAACGCGGCAGTTATTGATGTGAAAGACCTGGTCTTTGTACTGGAATACCGTAAATTCTGCGAGGAAAACCTGTGCGGCAACTATGACCTTGTCCCCGCCTGCCCTCCCTCATGCGGCACGGCAGAGGAGATGCGGGAAAAGGCCCTCGCCTATAAAAAAGCTCTGGTGCTGCAGACGATCCTCACACAGCCTCAGGCAGATCCGGCTGTATTCAAAAAAGCCAAACATGAGCATAATATCCTTACGGAAAAAATGGCCGGCAGAATGGAAGCCGCAGGAACCGATGACCTGCTGATCATGAGCGCGGGCCCCTACAAGCGCCATTCCTGTATGTCTGCCTACGGAATAGACGCCCAGAAAATGGCTGACGCCGCAGGCATGGTCTGCTGGGCGGACGACGGAAATACCCGGTTCTTCAGCCAGATTCTTTTCTGAATCCTGATACATCCGGCGTCGGCATACCCGACTTCCGGAATATCATTTATTTTGCCCTTGACAAATACCCCGAGAGGGTATATATTAAAATCATCCGGATACCCCATGCGGGTATATTGGATGTATGGGTTATCTTTTATCTGTCATCATTAAATTTTAAAATCCAGGGAGAACTGCTTATGGAAAATAAAAATGTCTGTCCAGGCTGTCAGAAAAAAACCATGCGCACCGAGGAAGAACGCCGCAAACTTGTCAACCGCCTGAAACGGGTGGAAGGACAGATCCGCGGGATCATCGGTATGCTGGAGAACGACGCCTACTGCAACGATATCCTGATACAGTCCGCAGCTGTGAACGCGGCTGTGAACGCATTCAATAAAGAACTGCTGGCAAGCCATATCCGCACCTGCGTGGCGCGGGACATCCGCGAAGGCAAAGATGAAACCATCGACGAGCTTGTTGCCACCCTGCAGAAACTGATGAAATAAGGAGGGATTTTTATGGAACAATATACAGTAACCGGGATGAGCTGCGCGGCCTGCAGCGCCCGGGTGGAAAAAGCCGTTTCCCATGTTCCGGGAGTTACTTCCTGTTCCGTCAGCCTTCTGACCAACTCCATGGGCGTGGATGGAACCGCTTCTCCCCAGGAGATCATCGCCGCTGTGGAACAGGCGGGCTATGGCGCTTCCGTAAAAGGAGCGGCGAACGAAACATCCTCTTCTTCCTCGGCCGCCGAGGAAGCTCTGGCGGATCATGAAACCCCGGTTCTGAAGAGGCGCCTGATTGCATCCATCGGTTTTCTTATCGTACTGATGTATTTCTCCATGGGGCATATGATGTGGAACTGGCCGCTGCCCGCCTGGTTCGAGAACAACCATATCGCAGTGGGACTGGTACAGCTTCTGCTGGCGGCTGTCGTTATGGTCATAAACCAGAAATTTTTTATCAGCGGCTTCAAATCTCTCTGGCACCGCGCTCCCAATATGGACACACTGGTTGCCATGGGATCCATGGCGTCCTTTGTCTGGAGCGTATACGCGCTCTTCGCCATGACCGGCGCCCAGCTGGAAGGAAATACAGACGCCGCGATGGAATATATGCACGAATTTTATTTTGAATCCGCGGCCATGATCCTGACGCTGATCACTGTAGGCAAAATGCTGGAGGCCCGCTCCAAGGGCAGGACTACAGACGCTCTGAAGAGCCTGATGAAGCTTGCCCCAAAAACCGCCGTAGTCCTCAGGAACGGTCAGGAATCTACAGTTCCCATCGAACAGGTGCATAAAGGAGATATTTTTCTGGTGCGCCCCGGCGAAAATATTCCGGTGGACGGCGTGATCCTGGAGGGAACGACTGCAGTCAATGAATCCGCCCTTACGGGCGAAAGCATCCCGGCGGACAAAACGGAAGGCGATTCTGTCTCTGCGGCCACTGTCAATCAGTCCGGCTTCATTAAATGCGAGGCCACCCGTGTGGGCGAGGACACAACTCTTTCCCAGATCATCAAAATGGTCAGCGACGCGGCGGCCACCAAAGCGCCTATCGCCAAGATCGCGGACAGAGTTTCCGGCGTATTCGTTCCCACAGTGATCACCATCGCCGTGATCACCACCATCGTCTGGCTTCTTACCGGACAGACCTTTGCTTTTGCCCTGGCAAGAGGAATCTCCGTGCTGGTAATAAGCTGTCCCTGTGCTCTTGGTCTTGCCACTCCTGTGGCGATCATGGTCGGCAACGGAATGGGCGCTAAAAGCGGAATCCTTTTCAAAACGGCCGTTTCTCTGGAAGAGGCCGGAAGGATCCAGATCGTCGCCCTTGATAAAACCGGCACCATTACCAGCGGACAGCCTGAAGTGACGGATATTCTTCCGGCAGAAGGCGTAACAGAGAACGAACTGCTCTCTTTTGCCCTTGCTCTGGAAAAGAAAAGCGAGCATCCTCTTGCAAAAGCCATTTTAAACCATGCAGAGAAACTTGGCCTTGAGGCCTGTGAGGTAACGAGATTCCAGGCGCTTCCCGGCAACGGACTCTCCGCCGTCCTGGAAGGCAAAACACTTCTGGGCGGCAGTATGAAATTTATCGGCGGCCAGGTATCGGTTCCCGCCGGACTGAAAGCAAAGGCAGAACAGCTTGCGGAAAACGGAAAGACGCCTCTTCTCTTTGCCAGTGACGGAAAACTTCTGGGAATCATAGCCGTGGCGGACGTTATTAAAGAGGACAGTCCCCGGGCAGTCCGGGAACTTCAGAACATGGGTATCCGCGTCGTCATGCTCACCGGCGACAATGAGCGCACGGCAAAAGCCATCGGAGCCCAGGCCGGCGTGGACGAAGTGATCGCCGGCGTCCTGCCTGACGGTAAAGAAAGCGTGATCCGCTCCCTGAAAGAACAGGGACGCGTGGCTATGGTGGGAGACGGCATCAACGACGCTCCCGCCCTTACAAGAGCAGACATCGGAATCGCCATCGGGGCCGGAACAGATATCGCGATCGACGCGGCGGACGTTGTTCTCATGAAAAGTCAGCTAAGCGATGTTCCCGCGGCTATCCGGCTCAGCCGGGTGACGCTGCGAAACATCCACGAGAATCTGTTCTGGGCGTTCTTCTACAACGTGATCGGAATCCCTCTCGCCGCCGGCGTATGGATCCCCGTCTTCGGCTGGACACTGAATCCCATGTTCGGCGCGGCGGCAATGAGCCTGTCCAGCTTCTGCGTAGTCACAAACGCCCTGCGTCTGAATCTCTTTAAGATCCACGACGCCAGCCGGGACAAAAAAATCAAACCTGCCAGCCTGAAACCACTGGCCGAAACAAACGTAAACCAGGACGGCTCCTGCTCTGCCGCAGGTTCCTGTCCTTTAGAAAAGGAGGAAAATACTATGAGAAAGACACTTACTGTAGAAGGAATGATGTGCCCCCACTGCGAGGCTCATGTAAAGAAAGCCCTCGAGGCTCTGGACGCCGTGGAGACCGCCACGGCAAGCCACGAAGCCGGAACCGCCGTAGTGACACTTTCCGGGGCTGTGGAGGACGACGTTCTGAAACAGGCAGTACAGGAAGCCGGATATACGGTAACAGGAATTAACTGAAACCTTCCATAAAGGGCCGCTTCACAGCGGTCCTTTTTTCTGTTATAGTTTACTTAACATCAGTATGCAGAAGGAGGAAAAGAGAATGAACGAACAGCGCTCTCACCGCAGGACAGAACTGCTTCAGTACTACAGCATGCGTATCTGGCGCGATATTTCCAACCTGATCAAATGGATGATCCTCGCCGTTATCACCGGATGCGTGACCGGCGCAGTCAGCAGTCTCTTTGCCCGGTCGTTAAAACTGGTCACCGAATACCGCGGGGAGAACCACTGGATCTTTTTTCTCCTTCCTCTGTCCGGTGTCCTGATCGTCTTTCTGTACCAGAAGATCGGCCGGGAGGACGGCGGGACAAATCAGGTGCTGTCTACTATCCGCTCCCAGGACGACGTGCCTCTGCGCTCCGCTCCCCTGATCTTCGTTTCCACTATACTGACTCATCTCACAGGCGGTTCCGCCGGGCGCGAAGGCGCGGCCATACAGCTTGGCGGAAGCATCGGCAACCAGATCGGCAGATGGCTCAGACTGGATAAAGAAGACAGCCACGTAATGGTTATGTGCGGCATGAGCGCCGCTTTTTCCGCTGTTTTCGGAACTCCCATGGCTGCGGCTGTTTTTTCCATGGAGGTAGTCAGCGTCGGCGTTATGTATTATGCCGCCCTTCTGCCCTGCGTGATCGCTTCACTGGTTGCTTCCGAGTTTGCCGCCGGCTTCGGGATACACCCCGAGAACTTTCATGTGACGGGGATTCCGGAATTTACAGCCGTCACCGGCTTGAAAATGATCGTCGTAGCCGTGGGATGCGCAGTTGTCAGCATCCTGTTCTGCGTAGTTCTTCACGCAGTCAGCCGGATCTGCAGCCGCTGGCTGAAGAATCCCTACATCCGTGTGGCTGTCGGCGCCGCCGCTGTGATCATTATCACGCTTATCCTCGGAACAACAGACTATATGGGCGCCGGAAACGAGCTGATCCAGCGGGCGGTAGAAGAAGGCTCCGCGCGTCCCCTGGATTTTCTCTGGAAGATCCTTCTGACAGCCATTACTATGCGTGTCGGGTTCCGGGGCGGCGAGATCGTTCCCTCCCTGTGTATCGGCGCGACTTTCGGCTGTGTTATGGGACAGCTTCTCGGACTCCCCGCCCCCATCTGCGCGGCGTCGGGAATGGCGGCCCTTTTCTGCGGCGTCACCAACTGTCCTGTCACTTCCGTACTGATCGCTTTCGAACTCTTCGGTTTCCAGGGCGTTTCCTATTATCTGATCGCAGTCGCCGTCAGCTACGCTGTTTCCGGCTATTACAGCCTTTACAGAGATCAGACGATCGTCTATTCCAAGTATAAAGCCAGATATATCAACCGCCACACCAGAGTTTGAAAATAAATGTATACTTTGTCAAAAAACTATTTGAAAATTATACATAAATCTGCTTGTAGAATAACCATAATGTGATAAAATAAAACTATGTTTTGGTAACTCTTCAGCCGCCTGAAATCTGTGAATCAAACAGGCCGCTGTCTATCTCGCAATAAGCAGGAGGAAACACATAATGCGCAGAACGAAAATCATTTGTACGCTGGGTCCGGCAACAGACAGAGAAGGAATCCTCGAGCAGCTTGCCATCGAAGGAATGGACGTAGCCAGATTCAACTTTTCTCATGGTTCCCACGAGGAACAGAAAGGCCGTCTCGACAAGCTGAAAGAAATTCGCAGACGTCTGAACAGACCTATTGCCGCGCTTCTTGATACAAAGGGACCGGAGATCCGTATCCGGGATTTCAAAGAGGGCAAGGTAACTCTTACAGAGGGTCAGGAGTTCACCCTTACTCCGGAGGAGATCGAGGGAGACGAGACCATCGTTTCCGTCACCTATAAAGAACTCTACAAAGACGTAAAGCCCGGAGACAGCATTCTGATCGACGACGGTCTGATCGGCATGGAAGTCAAGAGCATTGAAGGACAGGACATTCACTGCGTTGTCAAGAACGGCGGCGTTGTGTCCAATAAGAAAGGCGTCAATCTTCCCGGCGTAGAAGTAAATATGCCTTTTATCAGCCAGAAGGACCGCGAGGATATCCTCTTCGGTATCCAGGAAGGTTTTGATTTTATCGCAGCTTCTTTCACCAGAACGGCGGCGGACGTCAACGAGATCCGCAAGATTCTGAATGAGAACGGAGGACGTGATCTCAACATCATCGCCAAGATCGAGAATCAGCAGGGCGTGGACAATATCGACAGCATCATCGAAGCGGCAGACGGAATCATGATCGCCCGCGGCGATATGGGCGTGGAGATTCCCCTGGAAGATGTACCGGTGATCCAGAAAGAGATCATCAACAAGGTATATACCGCAGGCAAACAGGTTATCACCGCCACACAGATGCTGGATTCCATGATCAAGAATCCCCGTCCCACCCGTGCGGAGACAACGGACGTTGCCAATGCGATCTATCAGGGAACCAGCGCCATCATGCTTTCCGGCGAGACCGCTGCCGGCAAATACCCTGTGGAAGCTCTCCGCACCATGGTAAAGATCGCCATCCGTACAGAAGCTGATATTCCCTATAACCAGCAGTTCAGCATCCTCAACAGAGAACATGCGCCCAACATGACAACCGCTATTTCCCACGCGACCTGTATGACGGCCATTGACCTGAGAGCCAAGGCCATCATCACCGTCAGCCGTTCCGGAAATACCGCCCGCATGATATCCAAATACCGTCCGGGATGCCTGATCGTCGGATGCTCTCCGGAAGAGCATACCTGCAGACAGCTGAATATGTCCTGGGGAATCACCCCGGTTCTGATCAAGGAAGAATACAGCATGGAAATCCTTCTTCTCCACGCCACAGAAGCAGCCGAAAGAGCCGGCTACGTTGAAAAGGGAGACATCGTTGTCCTCACTGCAGGCGTTCCTCTTGGCCGCTCCGGTAACACCAATCTTCTGAAGACGACTATCGTCGGAGAATACTAAAATCCAGATACTGATGAAATGAATCAGGCCGCTACGCATCGCTGCGTGGCGGCCTTTTCTTCTCTCGATTATGGGTTTTGAGGATGAATACAAACTTCAAACTGTTTTTAGTCATCCGTTGAAGTTCTGGTGCCAATCAGATGATTTTCCATATCTTCAAAAATCTCCCTGACAGTCAGCGGCCTGCGCCCCGTCAGTTTTTCAAAATCATCCGTAAACGTATTCATCTGATTCAACCGGATTGCCCGTCCAAAAGTCACCATTCCATCTGAACAAAAGGGGAAATTTTTCGCTGTGTCAGCCCACATCTCCTCTGTTGTTCTCGGCACACCAATAGAATCAAAATAAGCGTACATTTGAGCATCATCAATATACTGATACGTCACCTTTTTCCCGGTAACTTCAGAAGCAATTTCCACATATTCGCGAATTGTCAAAAGCTCTGCGCCGTTTACATTTATGATACGATCTTCCCAATCCGACATCGCCGCACTGGCTGCTGCGAGAGCACAGTCATCACGGGAAATATATGCCATTTTCCCATCCCCCATGTTATTGGCAAGAATGCCGTTGGTATTCTCATATGCCTCCACAAAACTGGAAACCATTGCTTCTGCGTACTGGGAATTTCTGAGTATCAGATAATGGATCGGCTGTTCTTTGATATATTCCTCCGTCCAGATATGGTCATTCACCTCATAAGTATCAATATCCTTATGTCCTGCTCCAACAATCGAAGTATATACCAGTTTTTTTACACCTGCCGCAACTGCGGCATCAATCGCCGTCTTATGTGCCGCCCGTCTCTTCGGTCCCACAAAAGGCATAGATATCAAAATCACCGTATCAATATCTCGGAAAGTTTCCGTAAGTTTATCAGGATTATAAAAATCCGCAATTCTCGTTTCAATCCCCATTTCTTGATACGTCAGAAGACCTCTTTCCGTAGGTGCAGTAAAAACCAGCGCTTCATGGGGATACTTTTCCAAAAGAATCTTTGCAGCTTTTCCCCCAAAATTCCCATCTACTCCATTTAATAAGATTTTCTTCATATATTGCTTTTATCCTTTCCTACTGTTTTCAAACTGCGGAATCAGAAGTCCGCAGATAAACATGACTATCATACATCCAGATGTAAGGGTAAACAAAAGTCTGTAATTAGTTCCAGCAATCGGTGTCAAAATATAGGTCGGAATCAGTACTGCCCCCAATAGCTGTAATGTGGCAATCACGCCGGCTGCGCTTCCTGCGTACTTCGTCCCAATACCTTTCAGGAGAATTGGTGCAGAAAAGAAAACCGGCATCGCCGCTCCAAGCATTGTTCCTGTAAACAATACCAGAATATACAGAAGTATTACCGAAGAAGAGCGCCAGCAGATCAGAATTCCGAGAAAGCTTAGCAGTGCTGTTCCCGACACAAAAAGCTTGACGTCTTTTATCTTTGCAAATACTATCGGTCCGGCAACAGAACCAATACAGTTTCCAAATGTCAGCATAGATGCGATGGTACCAACTGTCGTTGTATCCATCTCGTACATAGACTGCAGTGCTGTGGGCATAAATGTTGATAAGGTCACCGTGCTTCCCAAAACCATCATAATACAGATTGAAATCATCCAAACACCTTTATTTGTCAGCACCACTTTCAAGGATTCTCCAATTTTCGGATATTCTTCCTGTATGTATTCCTTCTGATCAGTTATTTTCTCATCCGGACGGTCTTTGACAAACAACATCCATAAAACAAATACTAAAATTCCAAAGATGGCAGCCGCTATAAAAGCCGTAGTCCTATCATCAAACAGCACTGCTGTCGTTGCCGTAGCAAATGCTCCGGGAAATTGCCCGCAAAGAGCAAAAATCCCCATTAAAAATCCGATCTTTTCCGGTCCAAACCAGTTACCGGAAATTTTTGAAGCATTAACATTTACAAACATATTGGAAAAACCAGTCAGCGCCATACAAAAGAAAAACGGCAGATAACTGTTTGCGAAGATCCGTCCGATCAGTCCCGCAACTGCCACCAGAAACGCCAGACTCACCACTTTCTTAGATCCTACTTTGTCTGAAATTATACCTCCTGCAAAACTCAGAAAAATGGCAATAATCATCGGCGCAGTAAACAGGGAAGAAAACTGGGATGTCGAAAGTCCGAAAGACTGCATCAATTCCGGAGCAAGTACAGACAACTGATATTGCGCATAACTGCCCGGCATATAGGCCAGACATACGATAATAAATATAAGCCATTTTGTATTCTTATTATGCATAGCAGACTCCTCCATTATTGTTCAAATCCATACGGACACTCGGCAACATCGTAATCCTTATTCTCAGTCAGATCATTCAGCATCACCAAGTGTTTATCTCTTCCTCTCTTCTATTTTTTTGTATAATGGGGAATTTCTTCCACATTTTTATCCTGATTGCGCACAAAATCACTATTATAAGGATATCTTGCCACTTTCACACGAATATCCATCTGACGTGTTCCCGGAGTTCCCCAAAGCAATGTCAGCTCTGTTCCTTCTTTTGCATATGCCGGGTCAATGAAGCCGAGAGAAATCATACTGTTATAGTGATAAGATATGATTCTCCCGCTGCTGATTCCGATATCCTTTCCGTTTGCCAGCACACGATCCGCGCGATAGACAAAAACATTGTTTTTCATATTATGCAAAAATTCCACTTCGCTCTCATGGGAAATATCTTCACAAGGCTCTTCACCAGGTTTCAGCATCGTTGCAAATACCTTTGCCACATCGTCCCCGTTCCATTCCAACGTAACAGCAGTACGCGCTGGGTGCTGCGCAATTTTCTGAAGCGCCTCTTTTCCGGTAAAGTCATGATCAAATCGGATCAAGCCCTCGCAGCCGGTATCATAAGGTGTGACAAAACGGCTCTGCAGATCATCTCCTACACTTCCTTTCAATTCCCTGCAGAGATTATAGTAAGACTGCTGGGGATGTTCTCTCATATAATCCGCCATTTCCTTTCCAGATTCAAACCAGGGAAGAGGATAATGGAGATTAATATTTGGGAAACCAGCTTCCGTGTGATTAAAGAGACTATAGTTATGAAGTCCCAACCTGCTGGCGCCGAATATTTTTCCAGCCGCCCACACCTTATCATAAATTTCGTTAAACTCTTGAATCGGACCATGAATTTCATACGCAAGATTCCCAGACATCCCCAAACGGATTACCTCTACGCCTTTACCATCAACAAAGACTTTACGGTGTCTTGCAAATTTAATATCATGAAGATCCTGTTCAAAGGCATTCTCAAGAATTTCCAGAGATTTTTCTCCGGCAATCTGAATAAAATATTCTGTTCCGCTGACATCCTCTCCGCTGACATCCATATCACTATTCTCTGTCAGATAGGCAAGTACAGGGGCAAGCCAATAGGTACGATAACGATCCTCCCCTATACGTATCACAACACCATCTGTAAGAATCTGTCCCTTTTCGTTACAGAGAATTGCATGGCGAAGTCCCTTCATTCCCAGTTTTGTAAAATCATTGACACAAACAGAATTCAAAAATTTCACTGCGTCAGGGCCATAGACATCATAAATTGGAGAAGTGGAAAGCGACGTACCAATCCATGCGCTTTTACGGTATCCGTCGATATCTTTTACAACTCCTTCAAACTCATATGGCTGTAAAAATCCTCCAAAATTTATCAGTAACCCTGCCTCTTTTAATTCCTCATCATAGTTGAAACCCATAGTAGTAACCTCCTTAAACTTGATGGTATTCACTGTCTTCTTCGCTGCCGGCACCTAAACAATTGTTTTTGATACTTTTATTCTAGAAGGATTGACCCTTCCTGTCATTAGCTATATAATTCAATTAACGAAACATTTTTTGATATTTTTAACCAAAGGAGTTTTTTCATATGAAGGGAGTACATTTTTCCATTCTTTTTACATGGATAAAAGAATATTATGAGATTATTCACTGTCTTCCAATAACGGATCGCTTCTTTACGCAGCCCCGTATTTTCGATTCCTCATGTGAAAATCCGCAAAAATATTTTATATATTTAACCAACGATTCCTCTTTGTTAGAACAAGAGTGGTGCGACGCATTTCCTGATCTAATAATCATGCAGACGACAAATGCCCCTGGTCAGGAAACCTTTCCGTCTTCCTGGCGTGAGCATCTGGTTTTTCTTTATTCTCCAAATACTCTCTGGGAAGTTTACAGCCAGATCCTTGACCTTTTCACCCGCTACTACTGCTGGTATGATCAATGCATGAAGCTGATCCTGGAAGATGCGCCGCTTTCCGAATTACTGGATCACGCCACCATGTATTTGGATAACCCGGTGGCTTTTTTTGATCCCGCCGGAATTGTCCTGCACCAAACAGGTTCCTTTCGCCAGGATATCCAGGGAACTCTCTGGGATGAAGTAGTATCTTCACATTTTACGCCTGTAGAATCTATCTCTCCCAATGAGCATAATCGTATTATGCGCGAAATCAAGCAGGGCAAAAAAATCATCTATAGTATTTTCCATCAGGATCCCTCCCACCAGGCATTGACAATTCCCATTCAGGTAAATGGAAAGCATGCCGGAGCTTTAGGAACAACAGACATCAATACTTCTTTTACCGATATGCAGAAAAATTTTCTTCTGATAATCTCTTCTATAGTTCAAATAGCTATCAGACGTCAGATTCAGGCATCTGTTCTGCAGGAAGAAGAGAACTACTATGTCATCCGGTTGCTGCAGGGTTTTTCCGCTGACCAACAAGCCACAAACCAGTATTTAAAAAAATTAGGTATGAAAAACGAAGATACCTGGTATCTATATCTGTTTCCCCTTGTGGATTCTTCCTGTGCACAGACACGGAAAGCCGCATATCTGAACAAAATCAAACAGGCACTGTCAAACTCTGTTGTTCTGCTTTATGAGAATTCTGTCATTGGTATTTGCCGCAAAAAAAATTTCGATCCCAAAAATCCTGCTTGTTTGCTGAAACTTCGGGATACACTGCATCATCTTTCCATGAATGTTTTTATCAGCTACCATTTTCTTCGATTTACGGAACTATCCATCGCTTATGAACAATGTTTGCTGATGCAGCAGTATAGTTCCCATCCTGCCAGCTCTATTCAACAATTTCCAGAGTCTTTTCAGCAGATTCTTTACAGTATCCTGAAAGAACGTACATCCTTAAAAGGGTTCTGCCATCCGGCAATTCTCGCACTTTGGAAAAGTTCTTCCGAATATCAGCGTACCCTGGTATATGACCTGAAATATTATCTTCTGCACGGCAGAAACATTGCGGAAACCTCCCGGTATCTGAATCTATGTCGGAATACCTTTATTTACCGTTTAAAAAAGATAGAAGAATATCTGCGAATCTCTCTGGATTCTCTGGATGAGAATATGCTGCTCTATCTGTTGTTCTCATGCCTGATCTGCGAAAAAAACGACCATGATATCTCGCTCGTATAGTTTGTCTTTTTTCCATCAGACACCGTCATTTTCAACTGCTGACAATTTGTCAGCAGTTGATTCGAAACTAATAAACAAAAATTAGTCAAGTATGATTTACCGAATCGTACTTGACTAATTTTTTTATGTCCTTTCAGGCGGCTTTGGAGTATGTGTTCAGGCTGTCCGACTATATGGGTAAAGTGTTTGAGGAAATCTGCAGACAGCAGGATAAAAACACCGCCCTTTTCGGCGAGTGCAAATGGACGAATGAGAAAGTCGATCTCAGCGTTTTGGAAACCCTCGTAAAGCGCAGCGAGCTGTTCCCTTACAAAAATGTCCATTACTACCTTTTTGCCAAAACCGGATTCACCAAAGGCTGCATAGAACGGGCAAAAGAGATGGGGAATGTGACGCTGGTGAGTTATGAGGATATTGTTGATGGATAGATTATAAATTGCACATTCATAAACTGAAACCTCCTTTGATACAGTAAACATATCAAAGGAGGCTTTCTAGATTGGATGATTCGTAAAAGCTGTTCCGTATTGGCAACATCGGTCAATCTTTTTTTGCCATCAGATGCCATCATTTTCAATTGGTTACAATTTGTAACCAGTTGATTCCCTTCTATTTTTAGTCGACTTTTCAAAACTTTCCAATAATTAATTACTTGCGCCACGGGTAGTTTCCTGTTCTGTCAGAACAGCAACCACATCTACAATGGAAAAATACCATAATTCCCATTATTTACTGTAATACTTCTTTTCCATCACGTAATTTGTAAGTAAAATCCCCTGTCTCTCCACCTGCTGCTCTTTTACAACACGATAACCTCTTTTTTCAAAAAACGGACGGTCAAGATATCCTGTTTCATCTACGTCGCCAAATCCAGTGATCTTCCCGTCTTCAACGGCGACAATACTGTAATGCTCCAGAAGAGAGCTGTTCCATTTTTCCAGATCCGCCTGCTCCGGCGCCCATACATCCAACTGTTCTTTCGTGTAATCCGCCGAATTGACTCTGTGAACCGTCCCGTAGAACAACTCCATGATTTCTTTACAGTCCGACGGGCGGTATTGCCTGATATCTGTTTTTTCATTCTTCATACGTCATAAAATCCCTTTATTATATTTGCTCAATCTGCTTTAGCCAGATCTTTGATCACTTCCCCGGCTATGATCAGCCCGGCCACGGAAGGCACGAAAGCTACAGAAGCGGGAACGGCATTTTTGACGACCGGCTGTTCCCTGGAATACACTACCTTCAGCTTCTTTATTCCGCGTTTTTTCAGCTCCCGCCGCATCACCTTCGCCAGAGGGCAGACTGATGTTTTATAGATATCCGCCACCTGAAAAGCCGTGGGATCCAGTTTGTTGCCTGCGCCCATACTGCTGATAATGGGAACGCCCGCTTCCGCCGCCTCCATGACGAGCTGGATTTTGGCCGTGACCGTATCTACCGCGTCCACCACATAGGAATACTGAGAAAAATCAAATTCATCTTTCGTCTCCGGCAGATAAAAGCATTTATGCACATTCACCACCGCTTCCGGATTGATATCCAGAATACGCTCTTTCATAACATCCACTTTATATTTTCCAATGCAGCTCTCTGTGGCGATGATCTGTCTGTTCAGATTGCTCATGCAGACTTTATCGCTGTCCACAATATCCACAGCGCCTACGCCGCTTCGCACCAGCGCTTCCACCACATGACCGCCTACGCCTCCGATCCCGAACACAGCCACCCTGGCTTTTTTCAGTTTCTCCATAGCCTGTTCTCCCAGAAGGGCCTCTGTTCTGGAAAATCTGTTCTCCGTATTTTCCATAATATCTCACTCCGTTAATTCTGATATTGTATTCTAATATTACCATCTGCCGAAGCCGGATTCAACTGCGGCTTCCTCGCGCTGTTTTTTACAGAAGTTTCAAGACTCGCGCACGGAAGTACTCCCGGTGAAAATTCTTTACACATATTTGATAATTTCTTTTCATGCGCCGCCGCTCTTCGTGTTATAATGCATAGAGGAAAAGACTGTTTTTACAGCCGCTCTTTTCTGCTACAGCACAAAAAGAAGGAGTTTTTGAAATGAAATTCAGACTGAATTCTATGGAAAAGAAATGGATCCTGTATGATGTGGGGAATTCCGCCTTTACTCTTCTGGTATCCACTATTATGCCCATCTATTTTAATTACCTGGCCGATCAGGCTGGGATTTCTGAAGTAAATTATCTGGCGTACTGGGGATACGCCACTTCCGCGGCCACGATTATCGTCGCTTTGCTGGGTCCCGTCCTCGGAACCGCCTCAGACACGAAAGGCCGCAGGAAAAAAATATTCCTGGCTTCTCTTCTCGTAGGAGCCATCGGCTGCGTATTTCTTGGTTTTACACAGTCCTGGCTGTGGTTTATCCTCTTATTTGTGATCGCCAAATCCGCCTACTCCCTGAGTCTGGTAGTTTACGATTCCATGCTTCCGGATATCACCACGGAGGAGCGCTCTGACGAAGTGTCCGCCCAGGGGTACGCCTGGGGCTATATCGGAAGCTGTATTCCCTTTATCCTCAGCCTTCTTCTGGTGCTGTTTTATGAAAGTCTTGGCCTCACCATGAAAACAGCCATGGGAATCGCGTTCTTCCTTGTTGCGGTGTGGTGGATCGCCATGTCCGTGCCCCTTTTAAAGAGCTACACCCAGACACATTACCAGATCGTAACCTCCGGCAGCAATCTCGCCGCCAGCTTCCGCCGGCTGGGCGGTATCTTCAGCGAACTGAAAGAACGCCGAAAAGTTTTGTTCTTCCTGCTGGCGTTTTTCTTTTACATTGACGGCGTGTACACTATCATCGATATGGCGACCGCCTACGGAACGGCTCTGGGGCTGAACTCCACCGGCCTGCTCCTGGCCCTTCTGGTAACACAGATCGTAGCCTTCCCGGCAGCCCTGATCTTCGGCAGGCTTTCCCGGAAAGCGCAGTCCTCCAAACTGATCATGGTCTGTATCGGCGCCTATTTTCTGGTCGCCCTGTACGGGATCATCCTGGAAAAGCAGTACCAGTTCTGGATCCTGGCGGTCGTGGTAGGTATGTTCCAGGGCGCGATCCAGTCGCTCTCCCGCTCCTACTTCGTAAAGATCATTCCCGCGGACAAATCCGGAGAATTTTTCGGACTGTATGATATCTGCGGCAAAGGAGCCTCCTTCGCCGGCACCATGCTGGTCTCCATCATCAGCCAGTTAAGCGGAAGCGTCAACCTTGGCGTGGGCGCGCTGTCCGTCATGTTCCTGATCGGATTCCTGCTGTTTCTGAAAGCGGATCGGATGTAGAAGAACCGGAAATGCCAAAAGCCGCATTTTGGGATTGTAAACAGTCGCCAATACAAAAATGGGAAGCCTCTATCTGGCTTCCCATTCTTTTAATAATTCATCGCACTCCTGCACATGGCTTCCGTGGATGGACAGGCCGTCTTCCACTTCCGCGCCCGGGCAGAGTTTCCGGATATCTTCCACACTTGTTCCCATTCCGCTTCCTTCGTTGGTGCAGAAAGGACGGATTTTCTTCCCGCTGAAATCAAAATGCTCCAGGAAGGTAAATACCGCCATAGGCATGGTGCCGCAGTAACTGGGATATCCCAGAAATATCTCGTCATAATCCCCGATGCTCTCAGGAAATCCTGCAAGCTCCGGGCGGGCGTTCTCTTTTTTATCTTTTACCGCTTCGGCAACACACTTCTTATATTCTGGAGAATAGGGGCACTTCATCTCGATCCGGAACAGGTCCGCTCCGGTCAGCTTCTGAAGCTTCTGCGCCGCAATTTCCGTATTCCCCACTTCCACATACTTCAGCTGTCCGCCGAAATAATTCTCGTCAGCTCTTGAAAAATACGCGATCAACTGTTTCATAATAATGACCTCCTGTCTCGCCTGAATCTTTGATTTATTTTCCGTGTACGAGTTCCCGCCCTTCACCGTCTTCCAGACGTCTTTTCCCGCCGGTTCAGCTTTCCCGGATATATCTTTCCAGATCCTCCAGTCTTCTGGGAGTCTTCAGTTCGGAACTCAGAATCCCCTTCCGGCAAAGCGTTTCAAACAGCTCCAGTACCGCCGGCTGCCTGAGATTGGTTTCTCTCAGAGTCTCCCTGTCGGCAAACACCTCCTCCGGCGTTCCGAAGGCCAGTACCCTGCCCTCCTTAAAAAGAAATACCTGATCCGCCCATCCCATGGCGTAATCCACATCATGGGTGGCGATCATTACGGTAATCCCCTTTTCCGTCAGCTTATCCACGATCTTATTCACCATCTCCGAATGCCGGGGATCCAGCGCCGCCGCCGGTTCGTCCAGTATAATAATATCCGGATGCATCACCAGGATGTCCGCAATGGAGACCAGCTTCTTCTGTCCGCCGCTGAGCGCATGGGTAGGCTTGTGCCGAAAAGGCGTGATCTCCAGCCGTCCGATCACCTCTTCCACTTCTCTTGCAGCTTCCTCCTCCGAAACTCCCAGATTCAGGATCCCGAACGAAATCTCCTGATAAACACTGGCTGAAAAAAGCTGGCTGTCAGGATCCTGAAAAACGATCCCCACTTTCTGGCGCAGTTTCAGAAGTCCTTTCCGGGAATAATCATAAGGTTCCCCATCCAGACAGAGGCTGCCGGAAACAGGCTTCAGTATACCGTTGCAGCAGAGAAAAAAAGTGGATTTGCCGGAACCATTCGGCCCCATAAAGGCAATCTTTTTCCCTCTCTCTATGTCAAGAGACAGCCCGTTCAGAGAATGATTTTTATCTCCTTCATATGAAAAATAAAGATTGTCAGCCTTTAAAATAAGATCTTTCATCTTCAGTATCTCCTGCTAAAACATTTCTATCACTACAAGTCCGTAAAGGATGATCTCAAAAACAACGATCAGGATAATTTCCTTCCCGCGGGGCGGAAAATTCTCATCCAGTACCCGGATATCTCCATTATAACACCTTGCCTCCATGGCGTTGTATAGAGCGTCTGATTTTTTCATCGCCCGTATCAGAAGAGCGGAGGCCATAGCGCCAAAAGATTTCATAGAAGTCCTGTAATTCCTGTTCCCCAGCCTGGAATTCTGGGAAACACGTATAGCGTGAGCCACCTCGAACAGGACAAAAATGAAACGGTAGATCAGAAGCATCAGCTCCAGGATCAGTTTCGGACAGCGCAGCCGGCGCAGAACGCTCAGGATGTCCGGCATGGGCGTATGAAAAGACAGAAAATACAGGCAGGACACACTGGCAAGAGCAGTCAGGATCAGATTCAGAGCGTAAAAAAGCGACTCTCTGCTGCCTGTAATATAGATTCCGCCCACAGAAAAAGCGAACAGATCAAGGGGTTCCCCGGAAAAATTAATTATGATCGCCAGACTGCTGAGAAGCAGAAATACCAGCGGCACGCCCATATAACGCATATAACAGGAAAAGGGAATCCCCCCTTTCCATACACTGAGGATTCCCATAATAACCAGCACAAAACAGGAGACCGGAATCGACCGGCTGAGCACGCACGCGCACAGACTGAGAACCGCAAAAGCGAATTTCTCCCCTGCATTCACATATCTTAAATTGGAATTATAGCACAGCCTGTCAATCGAAATCATCTTCCGTTCTTCAATCTCCCCGTCCCTGTTTTTTGCGTTCCACGAATCTTCCCATAAAAAACGCCACGATACCTACTCCGATCCCTGTCTGTACGCAGAAGAGCAGGCTCTCTACCTCTCCCGGAAGTTCTCCGCCCAGAATCCGCTCCAGAACAGGAGTCGCCCAGGCTTCATATCCGGAATCCACTTCCTCCACAACTACACTTCCGGCGTCGTCAGAGCCGCCGAATTCCGCGTCTTTCAGAAGAAACAGCGGGATAAACGCAATCAGTATAACTGCCGCGATCAATGCAATAACCGTACCTTTTTTCATTTTACCGTTCCTCCTTCAGAAAACCTGCCGCCCGGAGTTCCGGTCTGGCGTATGTCTCAAGCGCCGCAATGATCAGCACCGTCAGAATTCCCTCGATAACCGCCAGCGGGATCTGGGTCGGCGCAAAAACGGCAAGGAACTTGGCAAAAGCTCCTCCCACACTCACGTCCGAGTGATGGGCGATAGCCAGCTGAAAAGCCGTCACACAGTAGGTAAACAGATCGCCGAAAGCAGCAGCCAGAAATACGGCCAGCCTTTTATTTACGCCGCCCTTCTGACAGAGCCGGTAGATCCCGTAGGATACAAAGGGACCTGCAACCGCCATGGAAAAAACATTGGCGCCCAGAGTGGTGAGGCCTCCGTGAGCCAGAAGGATCGCCTGAAACAGAAGGACGATAAGGCCAAGGATACTTACCGCTCCCGGTCCGAACAAAAGAGCTCCCAGACCGGTCCCCGTCATATGGGAGCAGCTTCCTGTCACAGAAGGTATCTTCAGAGATGAGATCACGAAGATAAACGCTCCCGCCATTGCCAGAAGAGGCAGTACCCTGCGGTTCTCATTTAAAGATTTACGGATGGAGCGAAAGCCCATCCACAGGAAAGGAAGGCAGATCACTCCCCAGGCGATACAGAAGCCGCCCGGCAGATACCCCTCCATAATGTGCATCGCGTTTACATTCTGCGCCACACCGAAGGTGAGGATCAGAACCGCGGATGCAAGTACACGGTGTTTCTGTTGTTTTGTCATTTCTTTCTTCTCCTTTCGTAATCAGGCAATAAAAAACTGCCTTTAACGGCAGGATGCAAAAACAGGCCTTCCATAAGGCCGATGTCCTTACACCTGATCATACTCCGTAATCGAGTGTAATATTCATGCAAAGGCAGGTCTTCTGACTCGGGTATCTCTGCGGCATTTCGTCTTCCCGGTTGCCCAGTGACACAGTAAAATGCGGCTCTTCCCATACAGCGGCGGGACCGTGAAAGCTTCTCACTTTCTTCCCTTTTCATCCTTGCGGAACCTTTGCATCTTCGATCATTTCTATTATATTCGCCGGCGTATTCTTTTGTCAAGAACAACCCAGTTTTAATTCAGCATCCGGAATCCCCGCTCCTCTTCATCCAGAGGGATACGGTTTCTCCCCACATGGTCGATCTCAATATACCTGTCTCCGGAAAGCGCCTGGATCACCCGGTCGATCTCCTCTTCCCGTCCCTGTGCCTGCGCGGAAACAGAACCGTCGTACTCGTTTCTCACCCAACCTGTAACGCCGTACTGCTGAGCAAGATAATACATTTTGTACCGGAATCCCACTCCCTGGACCCTCCCTGTGAATGTCAGCGCTTCTCTGATTTTTTCGCTCATATCGTTCTCTCCCGTCTCTTTATCCTCTTTCACAGCATTTTCTGCAATAAGCTTCCATTTGCCGGTACGGTATCTGCTGTAGGAAATCGCCCAGTTCAGAAACCAGCCGACCGGAACCGCGTACCACACCATAGCGATGCCGAACCTGGGCGCCATAGTCACGGCAATGATCACACGGACGCTCAGATTTACCAGATTGGCGATAGTGAACATCTTCATGTCTCCGGAGCCTCTGAGAACACTGTCCACAGCCATCTTAAACCCGATCAGACAGAAGAACCATCCCATAAAGATCAGGTAATTTTCCCCTGTGGCAATGGCCGTTTCCGTTCCCTCCGCGCCGAGAAAAAGAGAAATGATCCCTCCATGAAACAGTTCCAGAACAGCGCAGATCACCACTGCGCATACGATCACCATGCGGATGGCTGCATGAAATCCCTCCACTACCCGTTTCGTCTGGCGCGCGCCGATATTCTGCGCCGTGTAGGAAGACACCGCGTTTCCGATACCGCTCATGGGAACCACGCAGATGGACTCGATACGCATGGCGGCGGAAAATCCCGCCAGAGCTTCGGATCCGAAACTGTTTACCACAGACTGTACCAGCATCATACCGATGGATACCGTGGACTGCTGAAGAATAGACGGCAGAGCGATCTTCGTCATATCCTTCAGCTCCCTGCCGTTAAAAGTTTCCGCCTGTCCGCAGGAGAACTTCTTCAATTCCCGGATAAGGACAAAGAAAGACATTACCGCCGAGATCCCCTGCGCGATCATAGTGGCCCACGCCACTCCGGCAACGCCCAGATCAAACTGTATTACCAGCACCAGATCCAGCGCCACATTGAACACAGAAGAAAAGATCAGAAAATAAAGCGGAATCCGGGACTTCCCCAGAGCATTGAACATGGAGGAAAGCACGTTGTACATAAACAGGAACGGCAGACCGTAGAAATAGATATTCAGATACTGTACCGCCATCCCCATAACATCCTCCGGCGTATTCAGAGCCGTCATGATCTGCCTGCTGAACAGAAGTCCAAGCCCGCCCAGCAGGACGCTCACTGCCAGAAAAGCAAGGCAGGCCGTATAAATAGCCGCTTTCATCTCCCGGTACTGCTTCGCGCCGAAATGGCGTCCTACGATAACGGAAGCTCCCATTCCGCCTCCGATGGCCACACAGATAAAAATATTCGTCAGCGAATAAGACGCTCCAACCGCAGCCAGCGCCTGTTCGCTGACAAACCGGCCCACGATCGCGGAATCCGCCATGGTATAAGTCTGCTGAAACAGATTTCCCAGAATGATCGGCAGGGAAAAAATCAGCAGCGCCTGCATAGGTTTCTTTCGAATCAGATAATCACTTTCCATAATATCCCCCTGAGATCCTTCCGTATAAACACCGCGCCGGAGAACCCTGTTATTTTTCATGTTCCATACCAGAGGTTTTTGCCCCTCGCCTATTTGTTATATCATAGCTTCTTATTTCTGTCAAAGCACGATATATTGATATATTATGCCGCCCCACGTCAGGCTTCCTCTGCATTTTTGTCATATACATCACGAACCTTTGTTTTACTCCGTCTGTTGCGTGTCATCCCCTGTATGCCGACGCTGAAATTTATCTTGTGCTGTTTTCCCGAAACGGTTTCAGGAAAAAGAACCATCCGAAAATCACAAGGTTCAGGATCAGCGCCGGAACGAGATCTCCCCAGCGGATTGCCTGCCCCTGAAGAATATTCGCCGAATAATCTCCGGCAAACATGGGGATCAGGTTGTTGTTTAAAAAGTGAACCGCCACGGGAACCCAGATATTTTCTGTTTTCATGTACACATAAGCCAGGAAGATACCAATAAAAATACAGGTGATCTGCTGGCTGACACAGGCGATCAGCCCCATATCCGGCGTGGTATAGTAGAAGAAATCAACAGGCAGATGCCAGAGTCCCCACACAACTCCAAGAAGCAGCACGCCTCCTCTTAATCCGAAACGCCGCTGCATGATCGGCTGCAGATAATAACGCCAGCCATATTCCTCGCCAAAGAAACCGACTGCCACCAGAAAGAAATAAATAAAAAGGGAAACCAGATAAAGCCAGGCAGCAGGATCGGCCCATATTTTTCCAAAAGCGCCCAGTTGTCCGCCTGCTGCGCTGGCGATTCCCATTTTCACACTATACAGCACGAAAAACAGAAGGATACAGAGAAGGGATGTTTTCCAGTTTTTTCCCTTCAGTCCATAAGCGGCTCTTTTTTCTTTTCCGGATGCCAGCAGCAGAATCCAGAAAATAATACTTCCCAGGATTAAAACCACCTGAACGCACATCAACCAGGCAGATATCTCTGTCTCTCCGGACTGCATGGTTTTCGGCATGAATACAGACAGTAAAGCGCATAAAGCCATCACCGCCGTAAGCAGAACAAAGAATACAAACAGTGCCCTGGGAAGCTTTTTATCTCCTTTTTTTGTGATAAGATACGCCAGCATCACTCCCGCTGCGGGATACATCATCTGCACGTTTGGAAACACGCCAAGATCCGCCCCGGTTCCGTAAAAGGCCCACATCACCAGCCCAAGCGCATAGGTCAGTCCGTAGGCCACAAAAATAAAAATCATCAGTTGCTTCTTTTCCATTTGCGTCATCTTCATAGTGTCTCTTCTCCTTTTGCCCTGAAAATCAAGTATTAATTATGTATAAAGGCGGGATATATTATATCACACTTTTACCCCCCCCCCAGGCAATCTTTTCATGGCGCTTTTTATTATTTTGCATTTTGGGCTGACGTGAATTGACTTCATATCTACGGCAACGTGAATTTGCATTAATACACAAAGAAGTTCACTTTGGAGAGGTGTTATGGTTCTGATCCCAAAACTTCCAATCTCAGCCGTAAATTGATCGATAGTTCTACGGCTTTTCGTCTGATTTTCCCTAAAAAAGGGTACAAAAAAGGAAGCGGTCGGTTTTAAGACCGCCTCCATATCGGCACATCAAGTGTCAATTATTTTTAAATGTTTTTATATAATTTCCTCCTCCCAATCCATACTTTCGCATATAATAGTAAGTTCA
>LBJMC04200__coassemble_451_pt1 | contig 28234 bp, 23 predicted proteins | sample LBJMC04200__metabat2_low_PE_022 | metagenome-assembled genome bin LBJMC04200 | reverse complement strand
GCACAGACGGCATTTTCTTCACTTGTGGACGGACAAATCGTCTGATATAATGTAAGTGATAACATCTTAAAGGCATTTAACCTGAAAGCCACTTTCAAAAGCACTGCAAGAAAGCCGGCCTGGAAAAGCAGTTCCAGCTGAAAAGCAGTTCCTGCAACGGGAGGATACCGCATATGAATCATACAATTACCTGGGACTGCCACATGCATTCCTCTTTTTCTGCAGACTCCGGCACACCTATGGAAGAAATGATCCACAGAGCCATCGACCTTGGGCTCTGCGGTATCTGTTTCACCGAACATCTGGACCCTGATTATCCCCGGGTACCGGAACCGGAACAGCCGGATTTTTCTGTAGATATCCCCGCATACCGGGATACATTCTGTACTCTGAGGGAAAAATATCAGAATCAGCTGGACGTCCGCTTTGGTATCGAACTGGGCCTCCAGCCTCATCTGGGGAATTATTTCCATGAGCTTCTCTGTGACGTCCCCTTTGACTTCGTGATCGGCTCCTCTCATATTGTTCACGGATCCGATCCATATTATCCGGAATTTTTCCAGGACCGCCGGGAAGCCGACTGCTATATGGAATATTTTGAATCCATTCTGGAAAATCTGACCTTTTTTTCTGAAATGGATGTATACGGACATATCGATTACATTGTCCGTTACGGCCCGAACAAAAACAGCGAATACACTTACAGACGTTACCAGGATATCCTGGACGAAATACTCCGCACTCTTATCAGTAAAAATGTAGGGATTGAACTGAACACCGGCGGATTCCATTACGGACTGGGCGAACCCAATCCCTGTACGGATATCATAAGGCGCTACCGGGAACTCGGAGGCGAAATCATCACCGTGGGAGCCGACGCCCACGCGCCCCATAATATCTCCCACAGCTTTGATAAGGCGGCAGATATCCTCAGAGAATGCGGATTCAGATATTATACAGTGTTCAGAGAACGGACGGCAGAATTCCTGCCGCTTCAAAGTTGATCATCTTAAAAACTATAATTTCGGATTTCTTCAAAAGTCTTTCGAAAAATGTAAGCGCTCAATAAAATAATGGATATCTTTTCACAAGGTATTCCACTATAGTTGAAGTAAAAGACTCCAACTTCAACTTTTCGATCTGATCCGGCATCTCTGCTGTATCATGTCAGACCATGGCATCAGCTCTTCTATACCTTCGGGCTCATTTTTGTAGTCCGGCATATAGAGCAGTACAGTCTCCAGATATGCGTAGATGTTCAGATTATTGAGTTTTGCCGTTTCCACCAAGCTGTAAATGATGGAGCTGGCCCGGGCGCCTTTTACCGTATCGTGGAACAGGAAATTTTTCCGCCCTACTGCATACGGGCGTGCGATATTTTCTGCGATATTGTTCGATATGGAGCACCGGCCATCCAACAGGTAATTCTCCATATAGGGCTTCTGGTTTTTCGCATAAATCACCGCTCTAGCCAGACGGCTCCCGCCAGTTGGGTCCACGGTTTCAAGCCATGACCAGTAAGCCTCCCATATGGCAGGCTCTGTCTCAAGACGTCTGGCTTTCCTGGTGTCGGCATCCAGATCCGAGTACTCCTTTTCCAGTTCGAATAACTGGCTGCAGTAATCAAAGCCGATCTCTGCCGGAGTCTTTTCCGGGGATTTCTTCGATTTCCCGGGAAGTGCTTCATACCAATACCGCCTCATATGGGCAAGGCAGCCGCAGCGGATGACATCCTTCAGCTTATTATAACCGCCAAAGCCATCACAGGTAAGGTATCCGGAAAATCCTTTCAGGAATTTTTCCGCATGGTATCCGCCCCGGCTGGGCTGGTAATCATACAGACGGATCGGCGGCAGCCCGTCATTCCCGGAGCCATACAGCCACATATAGGACTTGGACTGCGCCGTTTTCCCTTCCTCCTTCAGTACCTGGCAGGGTGTTTCATCCGCATGGATGATGTCCCTCTCCAGCAGATGCTGGTGAAGCCGTTCATACACCGGCTCCAGATAATCTATACCGCATTTGATGACCCAGTTCGCCAGAGTTGCCCTGGGAAGCTTCACTCCCAGCTGTTTCCAGTCTGTCTCCTGCCGGTAAAGCGGGACACTGTTCACATACTTCTGGTACATCACGTAAGCAACTGTGGATGGAGATGCGAGACTATGCTTCAGCAGCGGGCTTGGGGTTTCCGCCCCAACGATTACAGAAGCACCGTCTTTTTTACATTCCGGACAGCCCAGGACCTCCTGGACATACTGGATCCGTTCCACTTTCGCGGGGATGATCCGCAGCTCTTCACGGACAATCTTTTTCCCGATGACTGCCATCGGGGTGTCGCAGTAGGGACAGTTCCTGTCCTCGTCCGGCACCGTGCAGGGGATTTCGGTCACAGGCAGCCCTGCAAGGATCTCTTCCCTGGTAGCCTTCGGTTTCCTTGCTTTGCGATTATAACCGCCAACGGCCTCTTCAAGAGCCGGTTCCGGAACAGAAGGATCCGAAGCAGCTTCCGCCTCATTGAACAGATCCAGTTGCCCGGGAAATGCATCTTTCTTTGCTTTTTCACTGGAAGATGCGAACAGCTTTTTCTTCAGATATTCGACCGTTTCATTCAGGTTCGCGATCGTCTGGTTCAGCTGTGCGGTCTGCTCCTCATGGCTTTTGGCCATCTGCTCGATCGTAAGACGCTGGCTGTCCACCAACTGGCGCAGGGATTCTATTGTTTCTTTCTGAAGCTGTATGAGCGCTTCCATTTCTGACTGCGGCATCCGGAAACCACCTTTCTTTTCACTGGTTCCTATTATACCGTAAATCCGGCAGAAAAGCGAATCCGCTGCCATAGTGCCTCCGTCATTTTGACGGAGGGGAAATGTGGAAAACGGGTTGTTTTTGCAGGCATCTGTCCGGGCAAAACGCCCCGTTTTCCACGTGCGGGCAGCAATCCGTAAAAATCAGGGGCAGTTATCCTCCCTGTTTCCCGGACAGTTCCGTGATCCTGTGGATAAGTCATCCGCTGTATTTTCCCAGCCCTGCAGGAGAAAGGAAAATTTTCTCCCTTTTGCACAAAGGTCAGAACTCCTTCTTTCTGGCAGGGCGGATCGCTTTTGGCTGGTCGATCGACAGCCCTTCCAGGAGCCAGCGGTATTCCTGGCGGCTGAGGTTCCTTACTTCCGAAGAATCCCGCGGCCATTGGAACCGGCCATTATCCAAACGTTTATAATAGAGGCAGAACCCATCTTTTTCGAAATGCAGCGCTTTTATCCGGTCGCAGCGTCTTCCACAGAAAAGGAACAGGGAGTTGCTGTAAGGATCTAATTCATAAGTATCCCTGACGACCGCCATTAAGCCATCAATGCTCTTGCGCATGTCGGTATAACCTGTCACCAGGAAGAATTTTGCTACGCCGGACAGTTCGCCTAACAAAGCTGGTGCAGGGCAAGCAGGGTATTGCGGATCACATCCGCCCCGGCCTGTTCGTGGATCTCAACGCGGATGCCCTGCATTTCCAGGCAGACCGAAGGGCCAGGTAAAGCAACGTGATCGGAAGGATTCTGTTCTGTTTCCCAAAGTGGGATCTGGACAACCTCCTGCTTCTGAGCGGAAGCATCCACTGCTTCCGGGACTGCACAGGCTTTTTTGCGCAGGGCCCGGACATGATAGTAAAATGTGCTGACGGGTATTCCGTTTTCTATGCACCACTGGCGGTCAGTAAGACCGCTGGATCTGCACTGGGTGATCAACTCCAGCCAATGGTCCTCCTTTGAAGTTGTACTCATTTCATTTAACTCCTCTGATGTGAGATTTTGGAGTAACCAGGTGCAACAAACGCATCCAACGATATAGAGAGAAGATGTGCAGCTTTTGTAACACTCTGAGAACCAGATATGAAGTGAATTACTCCAAGTATCTGAAGTATCTCACAAAAGTTGCGGATTTGCTATCCGGGTGAATATAAAGCGCTTACGAAAAGATAAAGATAGAATCGTTCTTAAAAAAGGTGAAAGCCAGAGACCGAACGGAACTTATGATTATCGCTGGACGGGAAGAGATGGAAAGCGCCATGTAGTTTATGCAAAAACACTGGAAGAATTACGGGCGAAAGAGGCAGAAATTGAAAAGGATAAACATGATGGAATTAAAGCGGAAGCCAGATATGTAACAATCAATGATTTGTTTGAACTTTGGTGTCAGCTGAAACGTGGTCTCAAAGATAATACCTTTCAGAACTACAAGTATATGTATAATATGTTTGTTCGTCCAAACCTGGGAAAAGTAAGGGTATCGACTGTGAAGAAAACGGATGTGAAACGATTTTATAATATGCTGGCAGATGAGCGTGGACTGCAGGCATCTACGATTGACAGTGTCCATACGGTACTTCATCAGGTGTTGGATATGGCGGTGGATGATGCTTACTTGCGTGTAAATCCGTCAAATAATGTGCTGAAAGAGTTAAAACAGTCTCATGCATTTAAAACGGAGAAGCGCAGAGGACTGACAATGCCGGAGCAGGAACTGCTACTCGACTATTTACAGCGCAATCACACATACAGTCACTGGTATCCGATTATAGCTGTAATGGTGGGAACCGGGCTTCGTGTAGGAGAAGTTACTGGACTGAGATGGTGTGATATTGATCTGGATGAGGGAATTATTGATGTGAACCATACGTTGGTGTATTATGATCATCGTAACAGTGAGGGTAAAAAGGGCTGTTATTTTAATATTAATACACCAAAGACAAAAGCTGGTGTTCGGCAGGTTCCCATGCTGGATTTTGTGAAAGAAGCCTTTATTCAGGAACGGGACTATCAGAGAGCAAATGATATTCAGTGCTTAGTGACGATTGACGGTTATACAGATTTTATTTTTGTGAATCGTTTTGGAAATACACAGCATCAGGGGACTCTGAATAAGGCGATCAGACGCATTATCCGGGATTGTAATGATGAAGTGCTGTTGAAAGAAGAAGACGATCCGGTATTATTACCGCATTTTAGTTGTCATTCTCTTCGACATACTTTTACAACAAGGATGTGTGAAGCTGGTGTAAATGTAAAAGTAATTCAGGATGCGCTTGGTCATGCAGATATTTCTACCACATTGAATATTTATGCTGATGTGACAAAAGAATTGAAGAAAAACGAGTTCGTTGGGTTGGATATGTATTTTAAAAAGGCACAATAGAACATGTCCTGAACAGACAACATTAAGCCACATAAGCCAAAAGTTACGCCAACAAGAACATGATGTATAACGGCTTATGAAGAGATGTGAAATTTACTGTTCGGACATATGGTGAAAATGTAGAGTTGTGAAGAAAAGTAAATAAATATAAATCGCCTGAAATGGAAATCCCCACGATGAAAAGTCTGGGCGGTTCCGACAGCAAAAAGGCGGGAAAAGCGGAAAACACTGTTTCCGCCGGCGCAGACGCGACAGTTTCAGCTTCTTCTGTGAAGCTTGATCTCTCCCAAGTGAAGATCGAGCCGCTGTTTGAGGATTTTGTGGACTTCGATACTTTCAGCAAGTCTGATTTCCGTGTTGTGAAGGTGAAAGCCTGCGAGGCAGTGCCGAAGAGCAAGAAGCTTCTGCAGTTCACACTGGATGACGGAAGCGGCGTTGACCGTGTGATCTTAAGCGGCATCCATGATTATTACGAGCCGGAAGAACAGGAGCAGCAATACATTCCGTTTCCGGAACCTCTGGTTGGATTTTTCGGATCCAATAGCCCAGGGTAGACTGGGGGATCGCATTCTGCTGACACCAGTCCTTGCGGGATAGACCGCTTTCCTGGAACGCATGGATCCGACCAGCCCAAAGATCCGCTTTTGAGATTACATTGTCATTCATATCTATTAGTATCACCTCCGTCGTTTGAGACTATCTTATCAAACGCAGAGATGAATTTGAAGGTACGGATGATTACCTACTTACGAAAGAAGGTTTCAAAAAGCGTCCTTTTTTACAGGAATCCCTATTATAATGTTTTCTAATATTGACAAGATAACAAAAAGTGTATAAAATAATAAACATTATAAGGAGAGGATGAAAATGAAAAAAGCTGCATATAATATACTTCCGGGAACTGAAGAAATACTAAAGACCATGGGTGAGCAGATCAAGCTTGCAAGACTCAGACGAAGTCTGTCAGCTGAACTGGTGGCAGAACGTGCCGGGATCAGCCGTGCTACTCTGTGGAAAGTCGAAAAGGGCGATCCATCTGTAGCTATGGGGATCTATGCAGCTGTTTTGCATGCTTTAAACAATCTTGATAAAGATTTTCTTCTTGTCGCGAAGGATGATGAACTGGGCAGACAGCTTCAGGATCTGAATTTGATCACAAGAAAACGGGCACCGAGGAGGAGTGAATAATGGCGGCAAATCAGAAAACTATCTTTGTTTATGATGGTTTCAGTTCGGATCAACCGGTCTTTATGGGAAGCCTTTATGTAAATGTTATCAAAGGCGGTGAGTCCTATTCTTTTGAGTATGATAAAGAATGGCTGAAAAAAACAGGTCTCCAGCTTACGCTGGATCCGGAGCTTATGCCATTTTCGGGCAGACAGTATCCATCCGGGAAGGATATCTTTGGTTTATTTGCAGATGCATCTCCGGACCGCTGGGGGCGTGTTCTTATGAATAAGCGTGAAAGAATACTGGCGGAGAAAGAGGGGCGGAAACCTTCAAAACTTTATGACAGCGATTATTTGCTTGGAGTATATGACGAGACCAGAATGGGAGGTATTCGGCTTAAACTGGATCCTGACGGACCATTTCTTTCAGATGACAGAGAAACAGCGGCTCCGCCCTGGACGACGCTTCGTACATTAGAGGAGGCATCCAGAAACTTTGAAAGTGATGAGAGCGGTTTGCCTGAAAAGTGGCTGAATCAGCTGATTAAGCCGGGTTCTTCTCTTGGCGGCGCCAGACCAAAGGCAACGGTGGCGGATACGGAAGGTCAGCTATGGATTGCAAAATTTCCGTCTAAAAATGATGAAAACGATACAGGGGCCTGGGAAATGGCTGCGCATGACCTGGCGGCCCTTTGTGGATTAAATGTTCCGGAGGCAAAGTTGGAGAAATTTTCTTCTCTGGGAAGTACTTATCTGGTAAAACGGTTTGACCGGGTTCTGGATAGGCGGGTACATTTTGCTTCTGCCATGACTCTTCTGGGAAAAACAGATGGGGCATCTGCGGCTGATGGAACCAGTTATCTGGATATTGCCGCTTTTATAAAATCCTCTGGCGCACAGCCCAGGAAGGATCTTTTAGAGCTCTGGAGACGAATTGTTTTCAATATGGCTGTTACAAACACGGATGATCATTTGCGTAACCATGCTTTTGTTCTTGCAGAGAACGGATGGCGCCTGTCGCCTCTATACGATGTGAATCCGGTTCCTTATGGCGATGAACTTTCCCTGAATGTGGACGAAGAGAATAACGGCATCAGTATTGATCTTGCTATACAGACTGCTGTCAGATTTGGGATTCATGAAAATGATGCAAGGAATTATGCAGAAGATATTTTGAAGATCGTAAGAGAAAACTGGGAAAAGATTGCTGCAGATTACAGGCTGACACGCAGACAGATCGAAGAAATGAGACCTGCATTTAGCGCCTGTTATGACTAAATTGTATGAAATTCCAGGCGCTGGAAAAAATGACAAAGAAGTGGAGAATACAGTTTCTGCCGGTGCAGTTACAGTATTCTCTTTTCTTTTTGATAAACAGTGCTATAATAGAAATGTTTGTGATCAACAGGGGAGAAAATCAGTAAAATGAAGAAAACAAATGATTTCGGCAGGGATTCGATTCCCCTGCTTGTATTGAAAATATCGATTCCGTTTATGTTCGCCCAGTTTGTGAACGTGCTCTACAGTATCGTGGACCGGATCTACGTGGGAAATATTCCGGTGACAGGCGCGGATGCCCTTGCCGGCGTCGGTGTCTGCGCTCCGGTCGTGACACTGTTATCATCTTTCGGCACATTGTTCGGGATTGGCGGATCTGTGCTTTTTTCTGTGCGGCTCGGCGCGGAGGATAAGAAAAATGCCCGGAAGATCCTGGCCAACAGTTTTTCCTATCTCATTATTGTGTCGCTGGCGCTTACGCTGATCTTCCTTGTCACGAAAGACCAGCTTTTAAACTGGTTCGGCGCCAGTGAGGCAACGTTTTCTTATGCGGACGCTTACATGACGATCTATACGGCCGGCACATTTTTTGCGCTTCTGGGTACGGGGATGAATTATTTTATTACAGCCCAGGGTTTTCCGCTTCTGGGAATGACGACAACCCTGATCGGGGCGGTCGTCAATATTGTGCTGGATCCGGTGTTTATTTTTCTCTTTGATATGGGCGTGGCGGGCGCAGCAGTGGCGACAGTACTGGCGCAGATGTGTTCCTGCGCGTTTGTGCTCTGTACCCTGCGCCGGAAGAGGATGCCGGTTCCCCTCGCCATCGTCAGGCCGGACCGGGATACAGGCAAACGGATCGTGAAGATCGGATTTTCGCCTTTCCTGATCTTGGCGTCGGACAGTATCATTATCATTGCTCTGAATGCGGTGCTCCAGTATTACGGCGGGCCGGAGTACGGAGACACGCTGATCACCGCGGCGACCATTGTGCAGAGCTATATGCTGCTGATTACTTCGCCGATGCTGGGTATCACGGGCGGATCCCAGCCATTGATCAGTTTTAACTATGGGGCGAACCGGCCGGACCGGATCCGGAAGACATTTTTCTGGGTGCTTGCGCTTTGCGTATGTTTTACTTCGGTCATGTTCCTGATCTCGCGGATCATGCCCCAGCATTTTGTACGGATCTTTACAGATGAGCCGGAATATGCGAAGCTGGCTGTGTGGGGGATCAGAGTCTTTACGCTGATGATCATTCCGTTAAGCTTCCAGTATGTGATCGTGGACGGGCTGACGGCGTTGGGTATGACAAAGATATCGTTAAGTCTTTCTCTGACGAGGAAAACCCTTTATTTTGCCGCGACCTGCCTGATCCCGCTTATATGGACGGCGCAGTCCGCTTTTTATGCGGAACCTTTTGCGGACGGCGCGGCGGCATGCCTCTCGTGTGTGACATTTTTCTTTATCTATCGGAAATATTTGCGGGGCGCAGGACGCCTCGGAGAGATCAGACTGTGAATATATCCCCGGGTCAGTATCTGGCCTGGGGATATTATTTTATCCGTAATCCTATAGTGAAGAAAACAAACCTATTGCATAACCATAACCTGTAAGATTATAATTAGGTAATACTACTGGAAAACTGGGACAGAAAAAAGTGGACATTAGCGGAGAAAAACTATGTACCAACAGACATCTATTCTGATCGTGGAGGACGACGGGGTTCTTGCGCAGGGGCTAAAAAGAGCGCTGAAAACAGAAGACCGGGAAATCAAAATCTGCGGGAAGCTCAGGGAAGCCCGGGAGATACTGAGAGACGGCCTGCCGGATCTTATGATCCTGGACGTGAATCTCCCGGACGGGAACGGGTTTGACTTTCTGGAAGAAGTGAAAAGGCAATGGCGCTTTCCGGTAATACTCCTGACGGCTAACGATATGGAGACCGATATTGTGGCGGGGCTGGAAGCCGGCGCGGACGATTATATCACGAAGCCTTTCAGCCTTGCGGTGCTGCGCGCCAGAGTCAATACACAGCTTCGCCGGATGAGGGAGAATGGAGAAAAGCTGGAAACAGCGTGGGTTTATGGCAGGTATCGTTTCTGTTTCGACCGGATGGAGTATTCTGTGGACGGTAAACAGGTGGAACTGAGTAAAAATGAACAGAAGCTGCTCCGTATCCTGGTGGAAAATGAAGGACGCATTCTGAAAAGAGAAACACTGATCGACCGGATTTGGACAGACGGCGCGGAATATGTGGACGAGAACGCCCTGTCCGTTACTGTGAAAAGACTGCGGAACAAGCTGGATGCGGGAGCGCAGATCGAGACGGTCTACGGATCGGGATACCGGTGGGTGAAGCGGTATGGATAAAATAAGTATACTGTGTATAGCAATCGCGGCGGCATGTGTGACGGGAAGCATTCTGTTCGTCATATTTCAGAACCGGAAACAGAGACAGATCACAGAACGGCTCCGCCGGATGCTGGAGGCGGCGCAGGCAGGACGCTTCAGCGAGTCCGGTTTTGACGAGAGCGTTTGTTCCGCCCTGGAAAGCGAGATGGCGGATTATCTGAACGCGTCGGAAAAATCCATGAAAGCGGCTGCGGCGGAAAAAGAAAAGATCAAAACTCTGATCGCGGATATTTCCCATCAGACCAAAACGCCCATTGCGAATCTTCTTCTTTACACACAGCTTCTGGCAGAGAGGGAGACGGATCCCGACACGGAGGAATCTCTGACAGCCATACAGAAGCAGGCGGAAAAACTGAATTTCCTTATCGGATCTCTGATCAAAATGTCGCGTCTGGAAACGGGGATCATAACCCTTCATCCCCGGGAGCAGGATATCAGAGAAATGCTGTCGGAGACCATTGCCTCTTACAGAGAAAAGGCAGAGCGGAAAGGGCTGGAGCTGAAAGACCTTTCGGAATCCGTGAGGGTATGTTTTGACAGGAAATGGACGGCGGAAGCCATTGGAAATATCCTGGACAACGCAGTGAAATACACGGACCGGGGAAGCATTACGGTCCGCACGAAACAGTATGAACTGTTTACAGCTGTGGAAGTGGAGGACACCGGCCGGGGCCTGGACGAGGAGGAAATCCCGCTCGTGTTTCAGAGGTTCCGCAGAGGAGAAGAAACACAGGATCAGGACGGCGTGGGGATCGGTCTGTATCTGGCGAGAGAGATTCTGGCGGGAGAAGGCGGATATATCAGGATCTCCTCGGAAAAAGGACGGGGATCCGTGTTCTCGGTTTTTCTGCCTAACAGGATAAAAGAAAATCTTTCAGAACTGTCATAATTGATTCCCCGGCTGAAAGATTCTGGAAAGAATACTGTGAGATAATCTGTATGAACGAAAAATTCATACAGATTTTTCGTTTTACAGGAAAGTATTTTGCTGCGGAAAAAGAAAACAGTCCGGCACTGACGCTGTCAATACCGGGAAATTTAACAGGAGGCGAGAACAATATGGCAGTTCTGAAAGCAGAAAATCTTATTAAGATATACGGAAAAGGAGAAAACCAGGTAAAGGCTCTGAACGGCGTCAGCCTGTCGGTGGAAAAAGGGGAGTTCGTGGCTGTGGTGGGAACTTCCGGCTCCGGGAAGTCCACCCTGCTCCATATGCTGGGAGGTCTGGACCGGCCGGATTCGGGAAAAGTCTACATAGAGGATAAGGATATTTTTGCCCTGAAGGAGGAAGAGCTGACGATCTTCCGGCGCAGGAAGATCGGATTCGTCTTCCAGTCCTACAATCTGGTTCCGGTGCTGAGCGTTTATGAGAATGTGGTGCTTCCTGTGGAACTGGACGGAAAGAAAGCGGACAGGGCGTTTGTGAACGATATTCTGGATACCCTGGGTATCCGGGAAAAAGCCGCGAACCTTCCGGGGCAGCTTTCCGGAGGGCAGCAGCAGCGCGCGGCCATTGCCAGGGCGCTGGCCGCAAAACCGGCGATCCTTCTGTGTGACGAGCCCACAGGGAACCTGGACAGCCGCACTTCCCAGGATGTACTGGGACTTCTGAAAATATCCGGGCAGAAATTTTCGCAGACCATTGTGATGATCACCCACAATGAAGAGATCGCGCAGATGGCGGACCGGATCATAAGGATCGAGGACGGCCGCATCCTTGCTTCCAGAGGAAGGAGGATGGCGTGATATGAGGGTAAAAAACAGAAAGACCATAAGGAATTTAAGCCTCCGTTCTTTCCGGGCGTCAGGAAAAAGAAATGTTATTGCAGCAGCGGCCATCGCGCTGACCACACTTCTTTTTACATCGCTTTTTACCATTGTTATGTCCCTGAACAGCAGCTACCAGACCTACACCTTCCGGCAGATCGGCGGCTACGCTCACGGGACGTTTAAAGACGTGACGGAGGAACAGGCGCAGGACATCAGCGGGCACAGGAAGGTAAAAGCCACAGGAGAGCGGATCGTGGCGGGGACGATATCTGACGGAGTATTTGCCAAAGTTCCGGCGGAGATCAGCTATATGGACTCCAATAATACGAAATGGAGCTACATTGAACTGGAAGAAGGACGGGAGCCGGAAGCGGAGAACGAGATTATCATGGATAAAGCGGCTCTGGAGCTGCTGGGCGTAACGCCGGAGATCGGAGCAGAGATTTCTCTCACTTATCAGATATCCGACAAGAATCAGAACGGCGGCTCAAGAACCGATACTTTCGTGCTTGCCGGATGGTGGGAATATGACGCCATAAGTCCGGTGCATTTTATAAATGTTTCCAGAGCCTATGTAAAGAATCTGGAAAAAGAGATGGAAAAGAAGGGGATGGAGCCTTTCCGCACAGACCTCAGTGTGATGCTGCCCTCCAGCATGAATATAGACGGAACCATGGAGGAGATTGAGAAGGATCTGGGATACCAGAGAGAGGATCCGGATGCGGGAAATTACGTCAACTACGGCGTGAACTGGGGCTATACTTCCACCCAGGCGGAATCGGAGCTGGATCCGGGAATGGTGATCGCCATGGCGGCGTTTCTGATCCTGGTAATTTTCACCGGATATCTCATCATCTACAATATCTTTCAGATTTCCGTGACAGGAGATATCCGCTATTACGGGCTTTTGAAGACAATCGGGGTGACGCCCCGGCAGTTAAAAAGGATTATCCGTCAGCAGGCGTTACTACTGTGCACTATCGGATGTCCGCTGGGTCTGGCTGTCGGCTGGGCGGTGGGATACCTGCTGGTACCCGTAGTGATCGAAAAGTCAAGTCTGGGGGAGATCAGCGCCCGGGTCAGCAGTTCGCCAGCGATCTTTATCGTGTCCGCTTTGTTCGCGGTAGTTACGGTGCTCCTTTCCTGCGGACGCCCCGGCCGGATGGCGGCGAAGGTGTCTCCCGTGGAGGCGGTAAAATATACGGAAAGCGGAAACTTTTCCAGAAGACAGCGCAGGAGCAGGAGAGCCGGGATCGGACGTATGGCTCTTGCGAATCTGGGAAGGAACAAAAAGAAAACCGTTCTGGTTGTGGTATCCCTGTCCCTTTCCGTGGTGCTTCTGGCGGTTACCTTCCAGTTCACCGGAGGGTTCAGCATGGAGAAATACCTGGCGGAAAAAACCTGCGCGGACTTTATCGTGGGAAGCACGGATTATTTCCGTTTCCGCGGCGGCAGGCCGGATTCCGGCATATCTGAAGAAACTGTGAAGATGATACAGGCAAACACAGAAATCGAAAGAGGCGGTCAGGCGTGGGCGGTTTCCGGGGAAGATCCGAAAGTATGGATAAGCGAAGAACAGTTTCGGGAAAATGCCTACGGGGCTTCCGGGGAAATGATCCGTCAGGAACTGTCTTACAGAGAACGAAGAGGAGAGAAAATCGAGGCGTCCCTGCAGGTGGAAGGGATGGATAACGCCCTTCTGGAGAAGCTGACAGTCCTTGCGGGGGATATTAAGCCTCTTCAGGATCCGGAGGCGAAAGCCATTGCCGTTACTGTAGATACAGACGATTACGGAAATCCCGAAGGCGGGGACGCGGCGCCGCAGCCGGGAGAAAAGCTGACGGTGACTTATGTGGACGAAGGATATTACGAGGATTCCAGAACCGGGGAACCGGTAACGGACGCTACGCCGGAGGAATACATCCGGTATCATATAGAAAAGAGCCATGATGTGGAATACACCGTCTGCGCTGTTGTCACAGTACCGTATCAGATATCTTTCCGCTATGGACTGATGTACAGTATGGAGGCTGTTATGGGAACAGAACAGCTAAGGAGAGACAGCGGAACAGAGCTGGAGTCTCTTCTGTACATGTTTGATACCCCCGATCGGGAGGCGGAAAAGGCGGCGGAAACATTTCTTGCCGGAATGACAGCAGGGGAAACATCCGGGCTGATGTACGAAAGCAAAGATCTTGTACGGAAAGACTTCCAGGGATTTCAGCAGATGTTCCTGCTTCTGGGCGGCGCACTCTGCGCCATTGTAAGCATTGTGGGGATCCTGAATTTCTTTAACGCCATCCTCACCGGGATCCTGGCAAGGAAAAGAGAATTCGCCATGCTGCAGGCGGTGGGAATGACGGGAAAACAGCTCAAAAAGATGCTGATGGAAGAAGGATTGATCTACGCCGGAACGACGGTCCTGATATCCCTTGTCCTGATCCTTGCCATGGAACCCCTGACAGGAAGGATGCTGGAATCCATGTTCTGGTTTTTTGAATACCATTTCAGCGTGACGGCGGTATTCGTCACAGCTCCCGTCTTCCTTTTTCTGGGAGTGGCGCTGCCTTTGGCGGTTTACCGGAGTATCGCGAAACTGACGATCGTGGAGAGACTGAGAGAAACGGAATAGTAAAATATTTATATCCTTTTTTGTCGACATACCTCATCGCAGAAAGTATAATTAGAATATAAAAAAGCAGGAGAGTGAGGACATGCCGAAGGGAACAAACCAGAAATTCAAACTGTACCGTCTGGCGCAGATCATGCTTGAGCGGACAGACGACGAGCATTATATCACCATGCCGGAGATCATATCCCAGCTGGGAAAGTATGAGATCACCGCGGACCGCAGGAGTATTTATCAGGACCTCCGGGATCTGGAGACGCTGGGAATAGAGGTGGAAGGCGAACCAGAGGGCAAAGGCTATCATTATCATGTAGTCAGCCGTCCCTTTGAACTTCCGGAACTGAAGCTCCTTGTGGACGCGATCCAGTCCTCCAAGTTTATCACGGAAAAGAAAACGAACGAGCTGATCCGCAAACTGGAAAAGCTGGTGAGCCGGTATGAAGCCATGGGCCTGCAGCGCCAGGTCTATGTATCCGGCCGGATCAAGACCATGAACGAGAGCATTTACTACGCTGTGGACACCATCCATAACGCCATCTCAGAGAACAGAAAAATCCGGTTTCAGTATTATCAGTGGAATGTAAAGAAAGAAATGGTCCTGCGTCGTGACGGCGCCTGTTATCACATCAGCCCCTGGGGACTGTCCTGGGACGACGAGAATTATTATCTGGTGGGATATGATTCCGACGCCGGAGAGATCCGCCATTACCGCGTGGACAAAATGATCCACATCCGGATGTCGGAGGAACCCAGAGAGGGAAAAGAACATTTCCGGAAACTGAACATGGCGGATTATACCAGGAAGAGCTTCGGTATGTTCGGCGGCAGGGAACAGTCGGTAAAACTTCTGGTGGACAACAGCCTTGCCGGCGTGATCATTGACCGCTTCGGCAAAGACGTTATGATGATTCCGGCGGACGGGGATTGTTTCACAGTAAATGTAACAGTCATGGTCAGCCGCCAGTTTCTGGGATGGATCTTTTCTCTGGGAGAAAAAGTGAAGATCCTCGGCCCGGAAGATGTGACGGAACAGATGAGAGAAGAAGGAGAAAGACTGCTGAGGCAGTATAAGTAAAAGGAGAATGCTTATGAACATGAATAATTTCCAGTGGACACGCCAGCCAAAGAGTTATCAGATCGGCGAAGACCGTGTGGAGATCGTTACGGCGCCCCACACGGATCTCTGGCAGAGAACGTATTATCATTTTCGGAACGATAACGCGCCGGTGCTGCAGATGGAGACGGAAGAACAGTTTTTCAGCTTTGTGGTAAAGACAGATTTTGCAGAAAGCCATCACCGCTTTGACCAGTGCGGGATCGTGATGTATCTGGATAGTGACAACTGGCTGAAGGGATCCATCGAATATGAAAACGAGAAGTTTCAGCACCTGGGCAGCGTTGTGACCAACGACGGGTATTCCGACTGGGCCACCACGGCCATTCCGGCGGATATTAAGTCCATGTGGTACCGGTTCAGCCGCCGGGAGGACGATTTCTGCATCGAATGTTCTCGTGACGGCGTGGAATTTTCCCAGATGCGCATCTGCCACATGAATAAAGGCAAAGGAAAGATCCGGTTCGGCATCTACGCCTGTTCGCCGGAGGACTCCTCTTTCAAAGCGGTTTTTACGGATATGCGCCTTATGGAATGTCAGTGGAAAGCCCACGACGGACAGCAGCCGGACGAAAAGTAATAAAACGCCCCTCAGCGCAGGGGCGTTTTTCTATACCACATATTTCTTGAGCGGCGAGATTTTCTGCATGATCCAGGAGACCAGGCAGGAGCAGAAGAAGGTCCCGGCCCAGAAGAGAGGGATGCCTGCGTACCCCAGATCCAGGGGCGTGGTATCCAGAAACTTATAAAAGAAATTCAGAAATACCGGATGCACCAGATAAATGCCGAAACACAGATTCCGGTGCGCCGACATCCGGGATACGCTGACGCCGCTGCCGGAGGCGGTGAGAAACAGGCAGGCCGACAGCAGGACGATAAAAGGCGAATCATAGGACACACGGAAGATTTTCAGGAATCCCATATCCACGATCAGGAATCCGGTCGTCACGACTGCCGCGGCGGCGGAAAGCCGCGGAGTTATTTTTATATATTTCAGCAGATAATATCCGGAAACGAAATACAGCAGATAGATCCCTGAAAAAGGATAAGTAAAATTCAGGTTGAAGCCGGTAAGCTGTTCGCCAAAAGGAATAAGGCTGCTGAAGATAAATCCCAGGATCAGACCGTATTCCAGAACTTTTCGGGAAGCGTTTTTTATCAGGATCCGCAGAAGAGGCGCCGCCAGGTACAGACCTGCCAGTTCGTACAGATACCACATATGCGCCCAGCTTCTGCCGCTCAGGGTATTGAGGAATCCCTGCCACAGCATACCCGGAGAGAATCCGTCTTCTGTAACGGCCAGCTCGATAACCGCGAATACGGTTCCGAAAAGCAGAAGGGCAAGAAGGATCCTTCTTAAATAATGTGTAAATAATCTTTTTACAGTTATTTCTTTTTCCGGGTTCAGAAGAAGAGCCCCGGAGATCATGAGAAAAAGGGGGACCCCGGCTGTCATGAGCGCTTTCAGCGTATAATAAACGGCCCGCTGATCCGGAGTCATTTCCGCGGACAGTATGGCGGTAACGCCGGAAACCACATGGAGCAGGACCACCATGGCGGTGGCGCTCCAGCGGAGAACATCCAGAAAAGCGGTGGAGGTATTTTCTTTTTTCATATGAGTCCTCACTTCCGTGCAGAGAATTATAATATGATATTAAAGTCAAAAACACCCTGCGTCAAGCAGAACAGGAAAGATTGAAAACGGACCGGGAACATAGTACAATAAAAATATTCCGGCAAAGCGGAAAAAGAGCGTGAAAACCAGAGAACAGGGATGGAGCGTATGATGAAAACACTGGGAATTGATATCGGAACCACATCCGTCAGTCTGTCGGTCCTGGACGGGGAAAGCGGAGAACAGGTCAAGGCTGTAACCGTCGGCAACGACAGTTTTATCGAAACGGCAGAGCCGTGGGCACGACTGCAGGACGCGGAAGTGATCCGGCGTAAAGTGCTGGAAGAGACAGAGAGAATCCTTTCGGAATATCAAGACGTCGGGGGGATCGGCCTTACGGGGCAGATGCACGGGATCCTGTATGTGGATCAGGAGGGAAACGCGGTCAGTCCTCTGTTTACCTGGCAGGACGGCAGGGGAAATCAGCCCCTGGCCGGCGGGAAATCCCCGGTGGAGCTTATTTATGAAAAAACAGGAGAAAAAACGTATACAGGCTACGGGTGGGTGACGCATTTTTATAACCGGATGGAAAATCTGGTCCCTGAAAAAACGGCGTTCCTCTGTACGATAGCAGATTATCTGGGAATGAAGCTTACAGGGCGGAAACACCCGCTGATCCACAGCAGTATGGCTGCCAGCCTGGGATTTTATGATCTGGAGCGGAAACAGTTCAAAACAGATCTTCTGGAGGTGCTGGGAATGGAATGCGGTATGGCGCCGGAGATCACGGACAGGGCGGCGGTCCTGGGAGAATTCCGGGGCGTGCCTGTGTATGCGGCCATCGGCGATAATCAGGCGAGCGTTCTCGGGGCGGCGGGAAAAGAGCCGGGGAGCATTCTGGTCAATATGGGAACCGGAGGGCAGATCTCTGTGGTGACGGACAGGATGATCCGGATATCCGGGATTGAGACGAGACCGTTCCTGGACGGGACTTATCTGCTGGCGGGATCGTCTCTCTGCGGCGGAAGAGCCTATGCGGTCCTGGAAAAATTCTTCCGCCTGTACGCCGAAGCGGCGGGGATGGAAGACCGGGCGCAGTATGATATCATGGACAAAATCCTGAGAACCGTGCAGGGGGAAGATAAGCTGCAGGTAAGGACAACCTTCCAGGGGACCAGGACAGACCCCGGTCTTTTGGGAAGCATTGAGGGGATCCGTGAGGAGAATTTTACTCCCGCCGCGCTGATCCGGGGAGTTCTGGAGGGTATGGCGCAGGAGCTGTATGATATGTACTGCGAGATGAAGCCGTGGATCAATACGGAGACAACTGTTATGACGGCGTCGGGGAACGGATTCCGGAAAAACCGGCATCTGCTGGAAGCCTTCGAGAAGGTTTTTCACAAAAAACCGGTACTTTCCCCGTATCAGGAAGAAGCGGCCTGCGGCGCGGCGCTGAGCTGCGTGCAGGAGAAATGAGGATTTTAAAAGCATGAAAATATTTCATCTGTCAGACCTTCATATCGGTCTGAAGTTAATGAACCGCGATCTCCGCGAGGATCAGGAATACATCCTTCATCAGATCGTGGAAAAAGCGGCGGAGATACAGCCGGACGCGGTTGTGATCGCGGGAGACATTTATGACAAGGCGGTTCCCTCCGCAGAGGCGGTGGAGGTGTTCGATCATTTTATCGCGGACCTTGCGGCTGCTGTTCCGGAAGGGACGGTTATGATGATCAGCGGAAACCACGACAGCGCCCCCAGGGTGAACTGTTTCCGGAATATTCTCTCCCGGCAGAATCTCTACATGGTGGGGCTGCCGCCTCAGAGAGAGGATGAATATATCGAAAAAGTGACGCTGGAAGACCGGTTCGGGAAAGTGAACTTCTACCTTCTTCCCTTCGTAAAGCCGTCCATGGTGAAGATGATCACAGGCACGGATGAAAACGGAAACAATCTTTCCTACAGCGATACAGTGCGGCGGCTGATCGGGCGGGAAAATATCGATCCGCTGCAGAGAAACGTACTTGTGAGCCATCAGTTTTATCTTCCGGCGGGAAAAAATCCGGAGGATGTGGAGCGCATGGACTCGGAGATCCGGACTGTGGGGAATATCGACCAGGTATCCGGAGATATACTGGAGGCGTTTGACTACGGGGCTCTGGGGCATATCCACAAGCCCATGAAGGTGGGAAAAGACTGTTACCGCTACTGCGGGACGCCTCTGGCCTGCTCGGTCAGCGAAGCGGGGCAGCAGAAGGGGATCATTCTGGCGGAACTGGGAGAAAAAGGAACCGAAGTAAAGATTTCCGTCCTTCCGCTGGAACCGCTGCGCCGGATCCGGGTGATCCGGGGAAGTCTAAAAGAAGTGCTGGATCAGGGATGTGGGGATTATGTGTCCGCTGTTCTTACGGACAGAGTGGATCTGGACGTGATCGACATGCAGGACAGAATGCGCCATGCTTTTCCCAATCTGCTGGAGATCCGGAGGGAGACGGAGCGAAAAGCGGAATACAGGGAAGAAACGGCTGCGGAGGAAGATCTGAAAGATCCCTTCGCTCTCTGCTGTTCCTTTTTTAACGATCTGGATGAAGAAGAAAAAGAAATTCTTCTAGATGTGATCCACACAGTTCAGGAGGTGAAGTAAGATGCGGCCGCTGAAACTGACCATGCAGGCTTTCGGTTCCTACGGGGAGGAGACGACGGTGGATTTTGCGAAGCCGGATCAGAATCTCTTCCTGATCACAGGAGATACAGGGGCGGGCAAAACGACGATTTTTGACGCCATCGTTTTCGCGCTGTACGGGGAAGCCAGTTCCTCAGCCAACAAAAAAGAGGGAATCCTTCTTCAGAGCCAGTATACGGACTATGGCAGGGAACCTTTTGTGGAGCTTGTTTTTTCCGAAGGGGACGGAGAGATTTATACCGTCCGCAGGACGCCCCGGCATCTGAAACCGATCACCAGGGGAGCGGACAAAGGAACCGGAAAAACCCGGGAGGTCTCCGGTTCTGTTTCGCTTACCATGCCTGACGGAACGGAGTATCCCTCAAAGGAGACGGATGGAAAGCTGCGGGAGATCGTGGGCCTTACCAAAAACCAGTTCATGCAGGTGGCCATGATCGCCCAGGGGGAATTCATGGAACTTCTCCGGGCAAAATCCGACGTGAAAAAAGAGATCTTCCGGAAGCTGTTCAACACCGGGCTGTATCAGGACATCGTGAACGAGCTGGCAGAGAGAAAAAGAGAAAAAGAAAGAGACCTTGGCGTTCTGAAGACGCAGTGCCAGACGGAAACCGGCCGGGTAAAGATCCCTGAGGACTATGAACGAAGGAACGAGATCGAAGAACTTACAGACCAGATGCAGAAGGGAGATCTGTCCCGGGCCGGAGAATTCATGGAGGAGCTGGGCGCGCTTATTGAAACTCTGAAAAAAGAAGAAAGAAGAGCAGACAGCGAATACAAAATAGCTTCGGGTGCAAGAGATGAAAAAAGAGACGCTCTGACAGATGCCGGGAATCTGGAAAAAATGTACCGGAAACTGGAGGAGGCGGAAAAGACTCTGAAAGACTGCGAGGACCGGGAGAAAGAGATCCGGGAAAAAGAAAAACTGGCGGAGGAGCTTTACGGCGCTTTTGAAATACAGAAAAAATATCAATGGATGCGGGAAACTTCCGACGATACAGATAAGATCCGAAGATCCCTGAAGGAGAGCCGGGCACAGCTTCCCGGTCTCAGGGACAAAGAGAAAAAGGCCCTGAAGGATATGGGAGAAGCCCGCAAAATCCTGGAACAGGAGCAGGAGAGATTTTCCAGGATATCCGAGCGGACAGACGCGGCGGTCCAGTTATTCGCAAAGATACAGGAAGCGGAGAAAAAGGCGGAATCCTGTAGGCAACTGTTTCACGACGCGAAGGAGGAGGAAAGCGCGGCAAAGAAAAAGCAGGAGGAGCTGAAGGCGCGGGAAGAAGACTGGAAGGAAGAAGAGAAAAATCTTGCGGACGCTCCCGCCCGTCTGGCTGCCGGGGAAGCAAAAAGCCGGGAGGCGCAGATCCTGATGCGGGAGATGGACGCTTTCAGGGAAGCGTCGCAGACAGCGGAAACACACCGGAAGGCGGCGGAGAAATCACAGGAGAAATACCTTGCCGCAAGAGACAGTTATGAGGAGGCGAGGGACAGATATGAAAAGATGAGGCTGCTTTTCCTGGACGCCCAGGCGGGACTGCTGGCGCGGACGCTGGAAAAGGGGAAACCCTGCCCTGTCTGCGGATCTCTGGAACATCCCTCTCCCTGCGGCTGGGAAGAACGGTACGGGGATATCTCGGAAGAAAAGCTGGACGAATGCGGGCGGCAGAAAGAAGAACTTCAGAAAAAACAGGAAGAGCTTGCCGCGGAAGCGAAGGCGGATCTGTCGCTGGCGCAGGCGAAGGAAGAGGACTGCCGTGAAAAATGGAGCCGTCTTCTGGAAAAGACGCGGGAAATGATTCCCGGATTGCCGGACAACGCGGACCGGGAGCAGACAGAAGCCGCGCTGTGCCGGTGGGCGCTTTCCGCTGAGGAAGAAAAGAGAGAGTGCCAAAAGGAAGCGGGACTTCTGGAGAAACTTCGGAAGGATCTCCGGAAGCTGGAAGAAAAGAAAAAAGAACAGGAAGATATTCTGTCGTCTGCCGGCGACGCGGCGCGAAAGGCGGAGCGGGAACTGGCGGCGGCAGAAGCGGAGCTTAAGAGCCTTTCGGATTCCGCGGAATTTTCTTCCAGGGAAGAGGCGCAGAGGCAGAAGCAGGAGGCGGAATCCGGGAAAGACCGTGCCCGGGAAGCTTACAAAAAGGCAGAAAAAGAAGCAGAAGAATTAAAGGAAAAAACGCGGGAGACAGAGACGCGGATCGCCGGATACCTGGAGGACCTGCCCGGCATGGAGGAGAAACTTGCGGAAAAAACCGCGGAGTATCAGGCCGAAATGACGGGAAGGGGCCTGGAGGAATCCCGGTGGCGCCTTCTTACAGAAACATACAGGGAAGAATCGGTGGAAAGGCTCCGCGAGGAGACCGGAAGCTACAGAAGCAGCCGGAAAGCCGCCGCGGATCTTCGGGATTCCATGAGAGAAGCCATCGGGAACAGGAAGACGCCGGACAGGGAGAAACTGGAGAGAGAAGCGGAGCAGGCAGAGGAACGTCTGGAAGCTGCGGAAAGAGCCAGAACAATGATCCGGACTCTCAGAAAAGACAACGAAGAAGTTTATCAGTCCCTGCGGCCCAGGATGGAAGAACGGCGGCAGGCTGTTTCGGAACATGGAAGACTGGATGCGCTCTACCGCATGGTCTCCGGAAACGTCAGCGGTTCCCGAATGGATCTGGAGACTTATGTGCAGAGATATTATCTGGAGCGGATCCTGCGGGCGGCCAACAGGCGGTTCCGGGAAATGTCGGCGGGCCAGTTCGAGCTTCGGATGTATGGTCTTGAGAAAGCCGGCGAAGGGAAAAACAGGGGACTGGATCTTATGGTCTATTCCAATGTAACCGGGAAGGAACGGGAAGTCCGTACCCTGTCCGGCGGAGAGTCCTTCATGGCGGCCCTCTCCCTTGCCCTTGGGATGGCGGATCAGATCCGCCAGAGCTCTGCGGCGATCCATCTGGATATGATGTTCATTGACGAGGGGTTCGGCTCTCTGGACGAACATTCCAGGAACCAGGCGGTAAAGGTCCTTCTGCGAATGGCGGAGGGATCCCGTCTCATCGGGATCATTTCCCATGTGACGGAACTGAAACAGGAGATCGAGGACCAGCTGATCGTCACGAAAGACGAGACGGGAAGCCACGTCAGATGGCAGATCAGCTGACATAAATATACAAGGAGAGTTAGTTTGATTTCAAAAACCATGCGCACGATACTGCACGCTCTGTCCTATGGAAACATAGAGGTGGAGGCGTCCAGGAAACTGGCGGATCTGAAGAAACTGGACGTAATGCGGATATTCTGGAAAAAACTGGACACAAAGGTGTATAATAAGGATTATGAAGTACCGGTACGCCTGTATTTTCCCTCGGAGGAAATGATGAAAGAAGGCCTGTCAGAAGGAGCGGCTCTTCCGGTGATCCTCTTCTTCCACGGCGGAGGATGGGTCACAGAGAGTGTGGAGACCTACGACCGGGTATGTGCCAGAATGTCGCAGTCTACCGGCCAGGTGGTGGCTTCGGTGGAATACCGCCGGGCGCCGGAACATCCTTTTCCCGTTCCTCTTGAGGACTGCTACGCCGCGGCAAAGGCGCTGTATACCAACCGCTCTATTCTCCATACGGATCCGGAAAAGATCACCGTCATGGGAGACAGCGCGGGGGGCAACCTGGCGGCGGCGGTAGCGCTGAAAGCCAGAAATACGAAAGATTTCAGGATAGAAAGACAGATCCTTATCTATCCTGCCCTGTATAACTGTTATACAGAAGAATCCCCCTTCGCTTCCGTGCGGGAGAACGGGGAAGGATACCTTCTGACAGCGGTGAAAATGCAGGATTATATAGAACTTTATAAGAGCGGCGACGGAGATCTTTTAAATCCTCTCTTCGCCCCTCTCATGGAAAAAAATCTTGGCGGTATGCCCCGGACCCTGATACTGACGGCGGAATTCGACCCGCTGCGGGATGAGGGAGAAGAATACGGAAGACGACTTAAGGAAGCAGGGAACCAGGTAGAGATCCACCGGATCCCGGACGCCCTCCACGGGTATTTTGCCCTGGGAATACAGTTCCTCCATGTGAGAGAGAGCTTTGGATACATGAATGGATTTCTGGAAAACAACAGTGAATGCTGACATAACAGAGAAGGATGCTGGGTAAAGTGGAAAAAAGATATTCTAAATGGAGAAAACTGGATAATGCGGCCCTGGCCTTTCCTCTTGTGACCGGGAAGAACGATACAAAGGTTTTCCGGTTTTACTGTGAACTGAAAGAACCGGTACAGCCGGAGATCCTTCAGTCTGCCCTGGATCAGACAATGGAGAAATACCCTCTGTTTCAGGCGGTTCTCAGGAAGGGCCTGTTCTGGTTCTATCTGGAGCGGAGAGATATCAGGCCATTGGCGGCGGAAGAGAAAAAACCTCCCTGCAGCCGGCTGTATATCCCTGACAAAAAATCTCTGCTGTTTGAAGTTACATACTATGAGAAAAGGATCAATTTCGAAGTGTTCCACGCGCTGACCGACGGAACGGGCGCCATGAATTTTCTTCTGGAGCTTGTGCAGAATTATCTGATCCTGGCGCATCCGGATGACGGGATTCCCCGGATCCCGGAAAAAGAAGAGATCACTCCGGGGGATCAGGAAGAAGACAGCTTTTCTCAGTATTATTCTTCCGAGACTCAGGGAAAAAAGAAAAAGAATCCTCCCGCAGTACGCCTGAAGGGAGAAAAACTGCCCCATGACGATATGCAGATCCTGGAGATATCCATACCCGTGAAAGAAATCCTGGCGAAAGCCCGTTCTTACGGAGCTTCCATTACCGCGTTTCTTTCCGCCGTGTTGATCTGCGCCATTCATGAGGAGATTCCCCGAAGCAGGCAGAAAAAACCGGTGACGCTGATGGTTCCGGTGAATCTGAGGAATTTTTTCCCTTCTCAGTCTATGGGGAATTTTTTCGGCTGGATCGAAGTGGGCTGTACTTTTTCGGAGAACAGTACGTTCAGAGACGTGCTGGATGAAGTGAAGAAGCAGTTCGAGACAGAACTGGTAAAAGAGAAGATCGCGGAGCATATGAGCGGATACGTGAGGCTGGAAAAAAATCCTCTCATCCGCGCGGTGCCTCTTGAGGTGAAGCGGTATTTCCTTATGCTGGGCGCCGAACTGGGCAGCAGGAGTATAACTTCTGTATATTCCAATGTAGGCATGATACGGCTGCCGGAAGAATACCGGAACTATATAGAAAGATTCGGGCTTTTTGCCAGCACAGACGCCATGCAGCTCTGTTCCTGCTCCTATGGGGAGGAACTTCTTCTCGGCCTTACTTCCAAGATCCCGGACGACAGCATCCAGAGAAATTTCCTCAGGATACTGGAAAAGGAAGAGATCCCCTGCAGGGAAGAAAGAAACGACTTTCCCGGGTGCGGAAGTGAATACAGCCAGGAAAGCAGGAAGCTGGTACAGGTATTTACTTTTCTCTGCGTCGCAGTGGCGGTGATCTGCGGAATGATCAATTACATGACTCTGGATACCCTGAACTGGTTCTGGTTTGCCGCCGCGGGATGTCTGTGCGCTTGGCTTGTAGTGATGGTGGCCTATACGAAGCGGAGGAATATCCTGAAAAATGAGATGTGGCAGCTTCTGATCATAACCGTGATCGCGGTTCTGTGGGATGTTTTTACCGGGTGGAGAGGCTGGTCGGTAGATTTTGTCCTGCCTTTCGGCGCCATGGCTGTTCTGGGGTCAGTGCCGGTGATCGCGAAGGTCAGCCGCCTGGAAACAGAGGAATATCTGTTTTATCTGATCCAGGCGACCATCGCCGGATGTATTCCCATTATTCTTGTATGGACGGGGATCGTCCGGTTCAGGTATCCTTCCGTGATCTGTTCCGGCGTCAGTTTCCTGGTGCTGGCGGGACTGTTTATCTTCCAGAAAAAGAATACGGTGAAGGAATTCCGGAAAAAATTCAGGATGTAGGGTAAGAAACGCCGGCAGCGGGTTTTTCCTTGTGTCCTGACGTGAATCGTGATAAAATAAAAATGTTATAGTACTTCCGCATTTAACGCGGGAGAACAAAAAGATCTGTAAAACAGGATCAAGCAAACGGGGAGCTTGTGGAAACAGGCTGAGAGTAAGCTGTATCGCTTTGACCCGCAAACCTGATTTGGATAATGCCAACGTAGGGAACATATGCATGAAGTCTGCGCGGACTGCAGTATACCGTTGGTATGCCGCAGTCTTTTTTATTTAACAGGAAAATTCTTCGCTGCTAAATGAAAACGCTCTTCGATTTTACAGGTCTTTAAAGTCAGACCGGGGGCACCACTCTCTGACGAAAATGTAATCTGGTAACTTAAGGATATGCGCAGGTGCAAGTCACTGCAGAAGCAGTCGGCGCAGTTCATTTTGGCCCGATAGTGCAGGGCAGGGAGGAAAAATGACAAACTACACAACACAAATGGACGCGGCCCGTCAGGGGATTGTCACACCGCAGATGAAAATCGTGGCAGAGAAGGAACACTATGACGCGGAGGCGCTGAGAGAACTGATCGCAAAAGGCGAGGCGATCATTCCGTGCAACAGAAACCATAAGAGTTTAAGCCCCAGCGGGGTGGGAGCGAAGCTGAAGACAAAGATCAATGTGAATCTGGGCGTTTCCCGAGACTGGAAAGATGTGGACATGGAATATGAGAAGGTTCGCTCCGCGGTGGAAATGGGAGCGGAGGCTATTATGGATCTCAGTTCCTATGGCGACACCAGAAGTTTCCGCCGGAAGCTGACGGCGGAATGTCCGGCCATGATCGGCACGGTTCCCATCTATGACGCGGTGGTTTATTATCATAAAGCTCTGGGGAAGATCACCTCAGAGGAATGGATCGACATTGTGCGGATGCACGCGGAAGACGGAGTGGATTTCATGACGATCCACTGCGGCATGAACCGGGCTACGGCAGAACGTTTCAAGAATAATAAGCGTCTTATGAATATTGTATCCAGAGGCGGTTCCATCATGTTTGCCTGGATGGAAATGACAGGGAAAGAGAACCCCTTCTATGAGCATTTTGACGAAATCCTGGATATCTGCAGAGAGTATGATATCACGCTGAGCCTGGGAGACGCCTGCCGTCCGGGCTGTCTGGCGGACGCTACCGATACCGCGCAGATCGAGGAACTGATAACTCTAGGGGAGCTGACGAAGCGCGCCTGGGCAAAAGATGTTCAGGTAATGATTGAAGGACCGGGCCATATGCCTCTGAACCAGATCGCCGCCAATATGGAGATCCAGAAAACTCTCTGCCACGGCGCGCCTTTTTACGTGCTGGGTCCTATTGTGACAGACGTTGCGCCGGGATATGACCATATCACATCCGCTATCGGCGGAGCTGTTGCGGCGGCGGCAGGAGCTTCTTTCCTCTGCTATGTGACTCCGGCGGAGCATCTCCGCCTTCCCAATGCAGCGGACGTCCGGGAAGGAATCGTTGCGGCGAAGATCGCGGCCCATGCTGCCGATATTGCCAAGGGAGTTCCCGGCGCCGCAGAGTGGGATTATAAGATGAGCGAAGCCAGAAAGCGCCTTGACTGGGAGGAGATGTTCCGGCTCAGCATGGATCCTGAGAAAGCGAGACGCTACCGCGCCGAGGCGAAGCCGGAGAAGGAAGACACCTGCAGCATGTGCGGAAATTTCTGCGCGGTGAAGAACACCAACAGGATCCTGGACGGAGAGATCGTTACTATATTTGACGAATAAAAGTTAGCGCCGCAGAAATTACAGGCAGGAGATAAAAAAGGGAGAAGGCAGTCTTTTCAGACAGCTTATCTCCCTTTTTTTGATCATAACGGATTCCGCTATGGATTCGGATACGATATGTTCGGAAATACCGTGGCGGCGTCAATAGCCGGACAGAAAGTAGTAGGTTACAGCTATGTATATGGTAAGGAAGAAAATCTCTGCCAGCGGGAACCAAGAGCGGGTGCTGCCGTCCTCTATGACGGCGGGACAAAGGATACAGCGTTACCAGTACGACCATACCGGAGCCAGGGTGAAGAAAGTGGTGGACGGTATTACTACCGAATACCGCATGGCAGGAGACCTTCTGGTATCATTATGATTCCGGCGCGAACCTGGTATCTATAGTCATTGGCGGGAAAAATTACTTTTATGTGAGAAACCTGCAGAATGATGTAATCGCCCTTGTTGACGAGGATGGGAACGAGGTAGTACACTATACTTACGACAGCTGGGGCAAGATCCTGAGCGTTACCGGAAGCCTGAAGGACACCATCGGCCAGCAGAACCCCTTCCGCTACAGAGGCTACTTTTACGACACCGAGACAGGGATGTACTACCTGAAGAGCCGGTATTATGATCCGGAGCTGAGGAGGTTTATCAGTGCGGATG
>LBJMC04200__coassemble_389_pt1 | contig 31823 bp, 31 predicted proteins | sample LBJMC04200__metabat2_low_PE_022 | metagenome-assembled genome bin LBJMC04200 | reverse complement strand
AATCCGCTGACAGGCAAGTAGATCATAAATATGCTATTTTAAGAAATCAACAACAATGTCACCCTTCCAATATTGCTGGATATATGTGAATATCTTCAATGCGATTTTGGAGATATTATGGAAGCAGTACCCGAGCAGAAGGAGCAATAATAATGAATGAGAAAATTCTTGTTGTAGATGATGAAAAAGAAATTGCTGATCTCCTGGAGGTCTATTTGACGAATGACAATTATGCTGTCTATAAATTTTATAATGGCACCGATGCCCTTCGGTGTATTGAAAAAACCGATATAGATTTGGCTATACTGGATGTTATGCTGCCGGACACAGACGGCTTCCGGTTATGTCAAAAAATCAGAGAGAACTTCTATTTCCCTGTGATTATGCTCACCGCCAAAATTGAGGACAATGATAAGATTATGGGATTAACCATTGGAGCAGATGACTATATTACCAAACCATTCAATCCGTTAGAGGTGGTTGCACGAGTGAAAACGCAATTACGGCGTTGCTCAAAATACAACACATCAATTTCGTCAAAAGAATCTGTCTCTAAAACAGAATATGACATTAGGGGGCTCGTCATCAACAAAGATAGCCATAAGTGTTTTTTGTTTGGAAAGGAATTATCCTTAACTCCTATTGAGTTTGAGATCCTTTGGTATCTATGCGAACATCAGGGAAAAGTCATTCCATCGGAAGAACTGTTTGAAGCTGTATGGAAGGAAAAGTATCTAAATAATAACAGTACGGTAATGGCTCACATTGGAAGGCTTCGAGAAAAATTAAATGAACCAGCAAAAAAGCCAAAATTTATCAAGACGGTTTGGGGTGTGGGTTATGAAATTGAATAAGGGAATAAAAAGCAATCTGCTGACTACACTTTTTAGAAGTTATATTTTCCAGTGTGGGATTATATCTGTAATCATTATCGTTGTTTCTAATTTGATGGGGATGTTGCTGCAGTGGTTGCTTAGTAAATATGTGCCGGACTATTATTTGTTTTACAGATCGCTTTATTTAGGCGTCGCGGCTGTCATAGTATGGGCCTTGTGCATAATCTTTCTTACATATCGGCTACTTAAAAAAGTTGTCGCTTATGTAGATGAGTTGCAGGAGGCCACAGGTAAACTATTTGACTCAAATGTAGATTATATTGAATTGTCGCCAGAACTAAATGAAATAGCGGCCAAGATAAATCGCCTAAAGCAAGAATCTGAGGCTAATGCAAGACTGGCAAAAGAAAATGAACAGCGAAAAAATGATTTGATCATGTACCTTGCACACGATCTAAAGACGCCACTTTCTTCTGTAATGGGATATTTAATGTTGCTGCGTGATGAACCTCAGATTTCTGAAGAACTTCGAGAGAAATATCTTTCGATTTCTCTTAGTAAAGCAGAACGTCTTGAAGATTTAATCAATGAATTTTTTGAAATTACAAGGTTCAATTTATCGAATATTACATTACAGTATAAAGAGATCGACTTAACACGTTTGTTGGAACAGCTTATTTATGAATTTGCACCTATGCTTCGGGAAAAAGGACTGCAATGTAATCTCAACGCTCCCGAAACCCTTATGTTCCGTTGTGACGCAGATAAAATTCAACGGGTATTTGATAATCTTTTGCGTAATGCTGTTATTTATAGTTTCAATGATACAACAATTACCATTGCAGCAGAGCCACATGAAAAAGATGTAACGATTATATTCGAGAACTGTGGAAACACAATTCCGAGGGAAAAACTATCGCAGATATTTGAGCAGTTTTATCGCCTTGATGCGGCACGAAGCACAAGTAGCGGTGGAGCTGGTTTAGGCCTTGCCATAGCAAAACAAATTGTAGAACTTCATAAGGGAACGATTACCGCAGAAAGTACGGAGGAAAAAATTCGGTTTACAGTTACGCTTCCTCTTTCGTAGGAAAATCGTTAGAATTTCCGAAGAAAAAAAGAGGATAGCTTTTCGGATAATCAAAGAAATAAAAGCTCCTATTCTGATACAATATTATGTGTCAGAGCAGGAGCCTTTTTATTGCTGATTTTTCAAAAATATTAGGGGGGATACCGTTGAACAGATACAAAAAAGGAATTGCTTCACTATTGGTTATATGTGCCTTCGCTTTAACAGCGTGTTCATCCAATAATCAACCTCAACAAAATGATGTGAGTAACATTACTCAAAGTGTAGAAACCGTGATAGCCCAGCGTGGCTCACTTACGCCAACGCTATCAATGCAAACTACTGTTATTCAGGCTTCACCCTTTGCTCTATGTTCCCCTATAAATGGAGCTTTTGAAACTCAACTGGATGTAGGTGATAAACTTAACGCTGGGGATGTAATTGGTAATATAGACGGTAATGAGATAAAAGTGCCGGTTGATGGGATAATTCTTTCCCTTACTCCTTCTGGCGAAAACGTGCCAAAAAATTATCCTGTTGCTATTGTGAGCTATACAGGCTTTGCTCTGAATGTAGAAGCAGAAAATTATTTGAAAACATTGCCTGAAAGTGTAGCATTACATGCAAAATTTCAAATCTCAAATGGCATTGGCCCAACGGAGTCTATTGCTGTTGTAACCCCTGTAACAGAAAATAGTGAAGATATGGTGCTGCAATCTTTCGTGCCGCAAACTACAACACTTCAATGTCTAATCGGGCAGGATGTTGATGTAAAACCGGGGCAAAGTGCAACTGTGGTCATATCTGCGGAAACGAGGAAGGATGTCCTTATACTTCCGCTTTCTGTTATTGCTGGGAGGCAGGATAAAGGTATGGTAACGGTCATAAAAGATGGAGAAGAAGTTCAGACAGAGGTGGTATTGGGAGCGTCTGATGGGGCTTATATAGAAATCCTATCAGGGATAGAAGAAGGAGATGTTATTTCTTCTCTGTCCCCAAACCTTGATCCAAGGAGAAATTCATAAATGGATGGAGTTATAGACGAAAGTTTAATTAAAATCAGAGATCTAACAGCAACGGTAAAATTGAATAATGGCGAGATTTTAACCACTGTGAGTAATGCACATTTGGAACTAAAAAGAGGTCACAGCTATGCGATTATCGGAAAATCTGGTTCGGGGAAAACAAGTTTAATATCCATTATAGGATTGCTAAATCGTTGCTACCAAGGTGAATATATTTATAACGGCACCCCTGTTTCTACTTTGTCAGACCGAAAACTATCCATGTTGCGGGCAAATAATATTGGCTTCGTTTTTCAGAATTATTCTCTGATAAAGCATTTAAGGGTTTGGGAAAATATTGAGCTGCCATTGCTGTATGCAAAAAAGTCATTAGGTAAAAGACAACGGCAAGATCATATTCATAAGCTCTTAAAAAGCGTGGGGCTGGAGGGAAAAGAAAATGATTATCCAACTAATCTGTCCGGTGGTGAACAACAGCGAGTAGCTATTGCCCGTGCTCTGGTAGTATCACCAGAGGCTATTTTATGTGACGAACCCACGGGAGCTTTGGATAAAAAGACCGGCCAACAGATTATGAGTTTGTTACTCCGGGTCGTAAAAGAGAATAAAATTATGCTTTTATTAGTAACTCATGACCCGGATATTGCTCATACCTGCGACACAATTTTTAGAATGGACGAAGGGAGGATTTGCTATGTTGAAAATGATTCTTAAAGACCTGCGAATTTCCCCCATCCGAAGTGTCTTGACAAGTATATCCATGTCGGTTGGGATCATAGCAATGATCGCCTCCTTTTTAGTTGGTACACTCGGCAGCGGATATTTAGTTGCTGTTAATGCACAGATATATGGATGGGCTCCGACCTACTCCTTTTCTGTTGCGGGCTCATGTTTTGAGGATTACAGCAAACTTGAAGATTTATTTTTATCTCTTGAAAGAGTTGAAGATCATACGGCTATTACATTTTCTATGCGGGAGGATGTGAGGTTTGCATCGGTTAGGTCTATTTCTTCTCTACAAAATTCGAATATGGCTGTATATAAAGAACTCCTCCCTGTAGATGTTGTTTTTACGACCGCTCCTTACAACCAGATATATAATCTTCCAATGTCCTCTGGCGAATGGTTAAACGGCTCTGGTTCAAATTACTCTCTTGAAATTGTCATAAATAAGGAGGCCGAAAGCTATTTTAATACTCCTTATGCGGTTGGAAATGTAGGAAGCAGCCTTGCTTTGACGCCATTCCATATTATTGGCATTGTCAATGATGGACGAGATGTGGCGACGGTTTATATAGACGCTTATTCGGTAGCACAATATGTTCCTGCTATGTGGCAAGTCCAAAATGCAACTATTTATTGGAACTCAACGCATGGGCTAACAACAGAGCAGATTTATTCTGCTTTAAGTGATTGTATAGCAGATACAGTAGGTGGAGAACTGGAATATTCAGGAAGAAGTGATGTGGGAAATACGTATGACTCTGTTTTATCCATGCTTCAAATAGGGCTTCTTGTGACATCATTTTTATTGCTGTTTGTTTCAATATTAGGGCAGATCAATATTGGTTTATCCTCTTTGGAACAGCGGACGCATGAGCTTCTTATTCGTCGGGCAATCGGAGCTTCCCGTTCCAACATTGTTCTTTTAGTTTTAGGTTCGCAACTGATCCTTTCAGCCTTTGTATGTGTGGTGTCCATTTTGATTTCTATTCTTCTGGTTCAGGGTATAGGAATGTATCTTCCGGCTGACTCCCCTGTGCCTTCACCTGATTATCCAATCCTTGTAGCCATAATTGCGGTTGTTGCTTCTGTGGCAACGGCACTACTCGGCGGATTATTACCAGCTTTGAAAGCTGCTAAATTAGAGCCAGCGTTAGCACTTCGATAGGGAAAAATTAGGAGGATAATAAATATGAGAAAAATGAATCTGAAAACAAATATTACAAAACATATTTCCATGTGTGTTTCACTGCTTCTTTGTTTATTGATAGCAGGCTGTTCCAATTCTGACTCAGGTGAAAGAGGTTTTACGGATTTTGAACACATTGAGGCTGAATATTTGGAAACTATCGCTAATTTGAATTGGCCAGAGGGAGTTACTTTGCCCGAAAGTCTGGAAGGTGAAGATACTGGCGCATCGTTTCAAGTTGGCTATGGAGATACAAGAGCTTCCAATCTGTGGGAATATTGCTGGATGAAAGAATGGCTGGACACTTATAATACCGAACCAGAACGTGCCCAAAAAGCGTTGGATGAATTAGAAACAGCTTTCGATATGCCATATATGGGGGAAGATCGCTGCGATGATGCGACCCGCAATTATCTACGTGAGAATATTGACAAAGCAAAGCTGGGCGATCCCTCTGGATTTATGGAATGTATAGAAGTCAATTATGCTAATTAAATCACATGCCATATTCTGATTAGCGTACTGCCGGAGGTGTAATTTATGTCAAGACGATGCAAGAAAAGGAGGTTTCATTTCGGAATATTTTTTATTTTCCTAACCTTTGTAGTGATCGCAGGCGTATTTTTTATTCCATGGGTAATGAAACCTGAAAACTTTAGAAGTGAAAAAAATGCAATTTACTCGTTTTTATATGGAGAGTTTCAACAGGATTCCTACAATGCAAAATCATTGCTCTTGGTAGATCGCTCAAATAATGATATTTTCATTTCCAAAAAAGAAAATGAGCAACAACTTCCTGCCAGTTTAGCAAAACTGTTTGTTATTGAATACACTGCAACAATCGCAGACTTGGATAGTATCGTTCCAGCCAGCTATGAAGCAATTTCATTGACAAAGGCTGGTTCATCTGTTGCAGGTATAGAGGCAAAAGATTATTTCCTGCATAACTTATTTGCTGCAATGTTAGTCCCTTCAGGAAATGATGCAGCCTATGTGGTTGCTGATTATTGCGGTGGTATTCTTTCTCCGCAAGCCGCAACTGTGCAAGAGCGAATCAATATTTTTATGGACAGTTTGAATACTCATTTACAAGAAAAAGGATATACAAATACTGTTTTGTATGACCCCAGTGGCTATGATATGGATGCGCTCACCACGGTTTTAGACCTTAATTCAGTTGTTAATCAGCTTTTAGAATTTCAATGGTTTCGAGATATTATATCTCAAAGCTCTTATACGGCCACTTTACCAGATGGCAGCACACAATCGTGGAAAAACACAAATACCTTTCTTGACCCAACATCCGATTATTACAATGAGAATGTGATTGGCGTTAAGACTGGTTCATTGTCTGATGATTATAATTTAGTTGTTCTTTATCAAAAATATGGAAAGGAATTTCTGATATGTAGCCTGGGCTCTCAATCCGATTCATCCAGATACGATGATGTAAGCAACATTATCAAAACAATAGATGAGTCTGACTACCTAACAAAATGATACCCATATAGTTAGCAAAATGCTAATTTTCTTTATTGTTACATTGGGAAATCTAAAAATATAATAGAAATTTGACCTTCTTGCTTTGCTTATGCAGAATCCAAAGCGGGTGTTCACCTATGAAATGCTGCTGGATCTGGTATGACATGAGGACTATACCTACCATTCCCAAAAGGCAATCAATAATCATGTAAGCAATCTGCGAAAGAAGATCAAGCTTGCCCCGAATCTACCGGACTATGTAAAAAGCGTTTATGGCGTAGGATATAAATTCGATATATGAAAAGGAAAGCTGCGGAGCAATTACCAACCCTGTAGCTTTCCTTTTGAAGATTTTTTTAGCGTCCGTAGGACGCATGGCCGTCACCGAGGGTGGTGATCTTGGGGGCTTGGGGGTTATCCCTCAACAAGCATTTTGGCTGGTGCAATCCGGTCAAAATCACAAAACATGTATATGTTTGCATTACTTGCCAGCCTGTATTATCTAAAATAAACAAAATAAAATCAAAAAACTTTCTGCTGTAACATTTCACGGACATTTGCATGTTATAATACATACAAAACCAGAATGGAGGTTTTGAGATGAAGCACATATTGGTTGTTGAGGACGACAGCTTTTTGAATAAAATGCTATGCTATAATCTTGCAGCAGATGGTTACGGAATAACATCTGCTTTGAACGCAAGAACCGCTATCGAGGCTTTACGAACACGGGAGTTTGACTTAGTGTTACTTGACATTAATCTGCCGGACGGGAACGGGTTTGAACTGTGTAAGCTGATAAAGCCGGCTCACCCTGATACCATTGTTATTTTTCTGACTGCTAACGATCAGGAGAGCGACCAAATACGCGGTTACGAAGTAGGCGCGGTAGATTATATCACCAAGCCTTTTGTCATAGGAGCCTTGCAGCGGAAAATTAAAGCCATGTTCTCTATGCTGGAACATCATAAACCTGCAAAAGATATTTACGATGACGGCAGGCTGTTTCTTGACTTTTCGGAGCAGACAGCTTCTTTAAATGGGAAAACGTTGACGCTCTCCCCGATGGAGTACAAGATGTTAAACCTGTTCCGTAAAAATCCCAAACAGGTACTTACCCGCCAGCAGCTTTTAGAAAAGCTATGGGATGTAGACGAAAAATTTGTTGACGAGCATACGTTGACAACGACAGTAAGCCGTATTCGCAGCAAAATTGAAGCAGATGGCGGCACGCCCTATATCAAGACGATTTATGGCATGGGTTATCAATGGATGGGAGGCGATGCAAAATGAAAAACCGCCATCTCTCTGTTCAACGACTGTTCCTATGGATTTGCATTGGGCTGTTGCTTTCCATGACAGCGATCACATTTATCTTATTTTCTTTAACGCTTGAAGTTGCGGTATTGATAGCGGGAGCTGCACTTATCGTTTGCGCCCTTGTATGGGTTTTGGTATTGACGCAGGTTTTCGGGAAACGACTTTCCCGATTTACTTCTGATCTATGTAAAACCCTTGACAATATGATGAATGGCGATGAAGAACCGGAACCGGCAGACAATAGCGAAACCCTTTTTGCCCGTATCAATCACCGTTTAACCCGTCTTTATCAAATTATGCGGGAAAACCGCCATAGAGTAGAGGAAGAACGACAAGAATTACAAGCACTCGTGTCGGATATTTCTCATCAGGTAAAAACGCCGGTTAGTAATTTGAAAATGGTAACAGATACTTTGCTAACAAGGCCGGTAACGGAAACCGAGCGAATTGATTTTATTCAGGGAGTCCGCAGCCAGACGGACAAGCTGGATTTTCTTTTTCAGGCTCTTGTGAAAACTTCCCGACTGGAAACAGGCGTGATACGTTTGGAAAAGAAACCGGGTCGTATTTATGATACTGTCGCCCAAGCCATGAGTGGGATTGTGTATGCTGCGGACAATAAGCAAATTGGCGTTTCCGTAGATTGCCCCGAAAATTTGACGGTTGCCCATGACAGCAAATGGACAGCCGAAGCCCTCTTTAACCTGCTGGACAATGCAGTAAAATACACGCCAGCGGGCGGTAAAATCACTGTAACCGTCGAAAAATGGGAAATGTATGCAGAGATTAAAGTTGCCGATACCGGCAAAGGAATTTCCGAGAGCAACCAAGCGGCGATCTTCCGTCGCTTCTATCGTGAAGAAGAAGTCCACGAACAGCCGGGGGTTGGTATCGGCTTATATTTGGCGCGTAAGATCGTTACAAAGCAAGGCGGCTACATTAAAGTGGTATCGGAATTGGGAAGCGGCTCTGCTTTTTCGATTATGCTTCCCTTACGATAAGTGAGTGGCGGACAGTACCTTGAAGCTGCCCGCCGCAATTTCTTTTTGAAATGTCTGTGCTTTGTAACATTTGGGCGCGTTTTTCAATGGAATTTCTCATTGGCGCGGACATTTCTGTGACATTTGGGTTTTATACTATCCTTATCAACAGGCAGGGAACCTTGAAAGGAGTTTTTATATATGAGCGTTTTGCAGACGATTCACCTTAAAAAATATTATGGCGAAGAACCGAACATTACCCGCGCCCTTGACGGAGTAAATTTTTCCGTAGACCATGGCGAGTATGTAGCTGTTGTTGGTACTTCCGGCAGCGGCAAATCCACTTTATTGCACATGATGGGTGGGCTGGACACGCCCACTTCCGGCAGCGTCTTTGTGCGGGATAAAGACTTGTCCAAGATGAACGATGAACAGCTTACGATTTTCCGCCGCCGTAATATCGGCTTTATCTTCCAGAACTATAACCTTGTCCCTATCCTGAATGTGTATGAAAATATCGTATTGCCGGTGGAACTGGACGGCGACACAGTAGATCAGCGATTTATGGATACCATTGTAAGTATGCTCGGACTGGATGACAAACTAAACAATATGCCAAACCAGCTTTCCGGCGGTCAACAGCAGCGAGTAGCGATTGCCCGCGCCTTGATTACCAAACCAGCGATTATTCTTGCCGATGAACCTACCGGAAACCTTGACAGCAAGACCAGCGCAGATGTTCTTGGGCTTATTAAACGAACCAGTGCGGAGTTCCGGCAAACCGTAGTTATGATTACCCACAATAACGATATTGCCCGCCTTGCAGATCGTATTGTCCGCATTGAGGACGGGAAAATCATAGGCTAAGGGGGTGAACACTATGACATGGCCGTTTGAGAATGATACCAGCGCCATTACAAAGAAGCTGGCAAAAAACAGCTTAAAGGCTGGAAAAATGAGAAATATTTTGATTGTCTTGACGATTTTACTTTCCGTTGCATTGATGTCCGGGTTGGCTCTGTATATTGCTTCAATGCAGACTGCAAATAGTCGGCAGTTGGAAAGTTTGCAGCAGGTATTTTTTTATGATATTACAGAGCAGCAATGTGACACACTCCGGCAGGACAGTCGGATTTCAGAAATGAGAGTAACAAAATACGGCAAGCGTTCTGAAATAAAAAACTATGTGATCTGGCCGATGTATATTGAACAATCCGAGGGAAACATTCAAAGTGCTGAAATTTCAGAGGGGCAATATCCTATGGCTGAAAATGAGGTTGCTGTTGATGTTTCTTACTTAGAACGGATTGGTGAAAATCTAAAAATTGGCGACACAATTTCCTTTTCTTTTTATGACGGAACGCAAGAATCTTTTGTGCTTTCCGGCCTTACAGATACCGGCTCCACTTCTGATGTGTACCCCATCTATTTCTCTGAACAGTACGCAGAACGGGGAAGTCAGTTGAAAGACACTTTATTTGTAGCTGCCGCCCAAATACGAGACGCCAGAAGTATGACAGCAGATGAATTTCTCGATACCATTCATGCAATCGGAGCCGATTGTAACATCGACCGTCCAAGCATCGGAGAAAACAGTGCTTTTGTCCAGTCCTTGACCTTTAATCCCCAAAATATGCTCATTGCCCTTTGCATCGGGCTTGTAGTGTTGTTTGCCGGTGTGATCGTGATATACAGTATTTTCTATATCTCTATTATTAACCGTATTAAATTCTTTGGACAGTTGAGAACAATAGGGACTACTGGCAAACAGATAAAACGGATTGTAAAACGAGAGGGAACTTTACTGTTTTGCATAGGCGCACCCTTGGGGTTAGCCGTTGGCTCCATTTTTGCAGGGATTCTCAATGCCGAGGGATGGTCATGGAGGAACCTTCTCATTTGGGGCGGTCTGATTATTTTGGTGGAGTACATCGCCGTTTTATATTCCATCAGTAAGCCCGCTAAAATTGCGGGCAAGGTATCTCCTATTGAGGCGTATAGGACAAACGGGTCATTACAGAACTGCAAGCCACCTATGCACTTGTCCAGAAAAATCACACCTTTTTTACTGGCAAAAATGAACACCTCACGCAATAGAAAAAAGTTTCTGATGACTACTTTCTCTCTGGAGATCAGTGGCATAATTTTTATGGTCGGTTCTACCTTTTTGACTTCTTTCAATCAGGAGGCATACGCCAGAAACGGGATCATGGAGTATGGAGAAATCCGTGTTTATTTATCCGAAAATGCAGCGCAGGTAAATGAACTGGGGTATGCAGGAGTACAAGTCAATAATCCGCTTAATGATACTTTTATGCGGGAGGTATCTCAAGTAAACGGAGTAAACGAGATAATACCATTTGAAAAACTATATTGCACATTTGAATATAATGGCCGCCGTGATGAAGATTTTATAGTTCCATTTACAGAAGAAGAATTTGCACATCTATTACAGTACATGGAAACAACGGACGCGAATTATTCAGACATTATAAAAAACAAAGAAATCTTTGTCTTAAAAAATGACGCAGTAGAAGAAATTTACGGTTGGAAATTTCAGCCCGGTGATACTATAAAATTTGAATGGTTTGACGGCACAGAATATCGTGAAGATGTATTTTCCATCGGCGGTGAAATTTCAAACGAGAAAGCATACAACGATCCAGAGTGTTTTACTGCGCTCGGCGCATCTGGATGGTTTTTAATGCCGGATGAGCTTATTCGTGCCATGCTGCCAGAGGGATATAATATCAATTCAGAGGTACTTCTTTCGACTGAATGGGATTCCAAAGAAGCAGAAATCACGCAACAGCTAAATTCCATAGTTTCCAGTTTACATGATTTACAAATGCGTACTTTGAGGGATTCTATCAACAACAACACAGGAATGTATAACACACTTTTAACCTCAATTATTGGCATCAGCATTTTTATTATGATGTTCAGCTTGATTAGTCTGATCAATACGCTGGTAACAAATATTATGACCCGAAAGCAGGAATTGTCTGTTTTACAGTCTATTGGTATGACAAAACGACAGCTTAATCGCATGGTACAATGTGAGGCCGGACTGATTGCTGCATGGAATATCATTATCACCTTCTTAGCAGGTGGATTTTTAGGGCTTATGTTGATTCGTGGTCTGAACAGCATAGGAATGAACTACCTTCATTGGGCTTATCCGATTGGGTTTGCTCTTTTCTATGCGGTTATCGTTCTTATCATGCCAGCAATTATAACAAAGGCGTCAATTTATCTCCTTCAGAAAAAATCTATTGTGGAGAGATTGCGGGAAATCGAATAAAGCGTTTGAAATATCCAAGAAATACGTTTCTTTTTATCTATCTTCCGCTGTGGTTCCACCTTGCAGGAGACACAGCGGTATTTTTAATACAGGTAATTTTTGAAAATGTGTGATTTTGAATTTGCAAAAGGATTTTGACATATAAAAAACTTTGGTCATAAAGGGATTTGATAGATGAGAATGGTGCTACATATTATGATATAGATAGAAAAGGCGGTGAAAAAGGCTTTAACCTTGTGTTAGTCGCAACCCTTTTCGATGCGGAAAACCGTCTTGCAGAAGATACAGAAATAGAATTCTTCCCTTAAGAAGCAGACGAGATTGTCGCCATAAACGGAGGTTGCCTCCAGACTGATGACAACGTCTGTAAGGAATTCAGAAATGATAGCTGAAATAATGCGTTTCACAAGCTACCGGGAATTGGAAACTAAGAAGTTGCTGTGTTTGGAGCCATCGGGCTTCATCAGATATGCCACGTTGGATTTGCTGCTCACATCAATACCGACGCAAAGCGAGCTCATAGGATTACCTTTTTTCGTAAGAATATTCGTGGTCAACTGGCTTAGTAATACCCACAATCATGGAGCATCAACACCCTCGCGATATCAGAATTCGGTGGGAGATGGGCGGATGCGAACCCCACTGCAAAATGGTCACCCATGAACTCCAACAAACAGCCAGCTGGTTTGAAGTTAACATCCTTGTCAGGGGAACAGACTTTCTATGAAGTAGCCACAGGGGTTCAACAGGGTTGAAAGAACTATTGTCTGATTGACACAGAGATCAATTATATCATGGGTATAACCAAACTGACTGATCCTATCCCTTATTTATTCATTTATTAAAGAACTAAGTAATTACTAATATTAAAAACACCTCTTGTTATATATAAACTTTTTAATATGTATTGCTATCTCCTGTTGCGTGTGTTATACTGTTATGCATAAAAGCATAACAGTTAAAGCAGGAGGGGTGAGGATGGATTGAAACTAATTATTTCAAATGTATCAGGCGTACCTATTTACGAGCAAATTAAACAGCAGGTCAAAGCCGCTATCCTGTCGGGAGAACTAAAAGAGGAAGAAGCCTTGCCTTCTCTCCGCACTCTGGCAAAGGACTTAAAGATCAGTGTTTTGACAGTTACAAGGGCCTATACAGAACTGGAACAGGAAGGGTTTGTCAAAAATGTTCAGGGTCGCGGTTGTTTTGTACTTGGCAGCGGCTCCGAACTTATGAAGGAGCAGTTAATCCGCAAAGTGGAAAATAGCTTAACAGAAGCTATAAAAGCAGCAAAAATTGCTAACCTATCTAATGAGGAACTACATCATCTTTTAGATATTTTATTGGAGGCGAATACAGATGACTAATTATTTGGAAGTAAAAAATCTGTCAAAGTTTTTCGACAGTTTTCAGCTTCACAACATTACTTTCACGCTCCCTAAAGGCTATATCATGGGGCTGATCGGGCCCAATGGTTCCGGCAAAACAACTACAATCAAGCTCATTCTGAATATGCTGAAGCGTAACAGCGGCGAAATAAAGATCATGGGACTTGATAATATCGTTGACGAGCAGAAAGCAAAAGCGGAGCTCGGTGTTGTATTTGATGCCAATTATTTCAGCGATGATTGGAAAGTTACTGAGGTCGAGAAATCTATCTCTGTTTTCTATCCCAACTGGAATTCTGAGCGGTTTGGCGAAATGCTACGGAAATTCCATATTGCTCCGACAAAAAAGGTCAAAGAACTTTCAAAGGGGATGCAGATGAAATTGATGCTGGCTTGTGCATTTTCTTATGACGCAAAGCTGTTGATTTTGGATGAACCTACCAGTGGTCTTGATCCAGTGTCCAGAGATGAATTGCTTCAGATCCTCTCGGAATATATCGAGGACGGGGAACACAGCGTTTTGTTTTCCACCCATATTACTGGCGATTTGGAACGAGCCGCTGATTATATCACTTACATCAGCTATGGGGAACTTTTTTTCACCGGCAGCAAGGATGAATTTGTAGATATGTTCCGTATCATCAAGGGCGGTATAAATGAACTGTCCGCTGACTTGCAGGCGAAAGCTGTGGGTGTTCGTACTTTTCCGACTGGTTTTGAAGCTCTGGTCAAAGCTGAAGATGTTGGAGCATTTACTGGCTTGGACATTGAACCGGCTACCATTGATGAAATCGTTGTATTTACAAGCAAGAAAGGTGAAGATTATGAGTAATATATTGAAAGCCACAAAATTGGATTTTTCACTTGTAAAACCGTATGTCAAAGTGATTGGTTTTACCATGCTTCTCCCTATCGCTTTTGCGGCCATCAACCGTTCTATACTGACGGGTGTTTCTTTCGCTATGTGTTTTATAGCCATGACAACTGGCTACACATTCTCTGTCACAGAAAAAAATAGTATGGAGCGCCTATACGGTATTTTGCCTGTAAGGAAAAGTGAAATGGTGATAGGTCGGTATCTTTTTGTTTTTTCGCTGGGAGCTCTTGCTTTGGTGATTTCCCTTATTACACAACCGATTGTATTGCGGGCATTGGGAGAAAACGTTGAGCTGTTCGACATTATCAGCGCAGCCATTGGCGGCCTGTTTCTGTTTGCGCTTTATACGGTGTTTCAGATTCCTGGATATTACAAATTTGGTTCCATCAAAGGTAGGGTGTTTATGTATATTCCAGTGGTGGGTTTTTTGGTGACTTTGTTCCTTCTTCCTAAATTACCTGCTGACAATCCCGTTATAAATACGATTGCCAATTCACCTATGTTGCTTATCGCCCTTGCCATTGTTTTGGTTGTGGTTATGTATGCTATGTCAATCTGGTTCTCTATCCAGATTATGAAAAATAAAGAAATGTGAGGTGGAGAGTATGGATTTCACGATTTTAGCAGTAGTGCTTCTAATTGGTGTCGGTGTTCCTATTCGGAATAAACTCATCCATAAATATCGAGAAGAAAAAAAGAAAAGAGACGAATCCAATAAGGATCGTTGAAGCCAATTTGACCGGGAGATAAAATGAAACAAAAAATATTTATAATCGAAGACGACCCGTTAATACGGAACGAACTGAATATCTTGCTGCAAAGCAACGGTTATGAAACAGCAGCACCGGAGTTTTTTTCGAATATGATTGGCCGGATCAAAGCCGAACAGCCACATTTGATTTTGCTGGATATTAAACTGCCGGGAATCAGCGGTTTTTCTCTCTGTACTCAAATCCGCACCTTTTCTGATGTACCGATCATTTTTGTGACAAGCTGCAATACCGATATGGATGAACTCAACAGCATTATGCTTGGCGGCGACGCTTTCATCACTAAACCTTATAACACGGCAATTCTGCTTGCTAAAATTGCATCACTGCTCAAGCGGGCTTATCCGTCACAGCAAAACGAACAGTTGACTTATGGTGGTGCGATTCTGCATCTGGAATCCAGCAGTTTGGAATACGGAGGACGGAGAGTGGATCTGACAAAAAATGAGTTGAAAATCCTTTACTACCTGTTCAAAAATGCGGGTAAAATTTGTTCTCGCGGCGACATTGTCGAATTTTTGTGGGATAACCAGCTGTATGTAGATGACAACGCTTTGAGCGTCAACATCAATCGTATCCGTGAGAAGCTGACAGGTATTGGCTTAAAAGATTTTATTAAAACGAAGCATCGGCAGGGGTACACACTATGAACAGAAAACTGTATTGGAAAAACAGATTGCCCTTTTTGCTGACGAATCTGGTTTGTATGATCGCGCTCACCGTGTTCCTATTTGTGATCGGTAATTCTCTGTCCGCTGTTCTGTTGATCCTTATTGCATGGATTGTGATTGTATCGGTAGGACTGGGTTTTACTTATTGGAAACGAAAACGACAGATGCAAAGGCTCCTGGACATGACTGGACAGCTCTCAGAACGCTATCTGATTTCCGAAGTGATGGAGTTACCAGAACGGGCAGAGGATCAGGTCTATTATCGGATTTTGAAAATGGCCGGGAAGTCTATGCTGGAGCAGATCAGTGAAGTTAAGCGGGAACGTCTGGAATACAGGGAGTACATCGAACAGTGGATTCATGAGATTAAAACGCCCATCACCGCTATGAAGCTGCTGTGTGAAAACCACAGGACAGACTGGACAAAAGAACTTCTGCTGGAATTGGAAAAGACCACCCGCTTCACCGAACAGGCTCTTTACTACGCCCGCAGCGAGCATACGGAAAAAGATTACTCTGTTCGGGAAATGGCACTGTCCAATGTGGTGCATCAGGCGATTGCGGATAACAAATACTTGCTGCTTCAAAATGGTATTCATCTGGAAGTGGAGGAAATGCAGGATACAGTTTATTCCGATGAAAAATGGGTGCGGTTCATTCTGAATCAGTTAATTGCCAATGCAGTCAAGTACCGTTCTGAGCAGCCGATTCTCCACTTTTCTGCCAGCAGGCAGCAGGATCAGGTGGTCCTTGTGGTGGAGGACAATGGGATTGGAATTCCCTCCGCTGACTTGCCGCGTATTTTCGAAAAGGGATTTACCGGGCAGAATGGGCGCACTGTTCAGCAATCAACTGGAATTGGCCTGTACCTGTGCAAACGGCTCTGTGAAAAGCTGGGTATCGGCATTATAGCGGATTCATCGGACCACGGCACAGCCATTTCCCTTTCATTTCACATTAACTGTCTGATCCAAGAAGTGCAGGGCTGAAGTTCTGCACTTCTTACATTTTTGTTAGAATTTCGTAAGAAAATTTGATACAAACAATGTTTGCACTATTTTATAATAGAAGTCAGAGGTGATGACATTATGAAAGAAGTTTTGAAGCTGGATCATATCAAGAAGTATTATGGGAATGGTGGAACTATCACAAAGGCGATAGAGGACATCAGCTTCTCCGTTCAGGCAGGGGAATTTGTGGGGATCATGGGCGCGTCCGGTTCTGGCAAGACTACCTTACTCAACTGCATTTCCACCATTGATACAGTCAGTGCGGGACATATTTATTTGGATGGAACCGATGTGACCGAGATCAATGAAAAGGAGATTGCCCGGTTTCGCCGGGAAAATCTCGGATTCGTGTTTCAGGATTTTAACCTGCTGGATACATTGACCATCAGTGAAAACATTGCCCTGGCACTGACCATCAACCAGGTTCCCGCGGGCGAGATTGACGGTCGGGTGAGGGAAATGGCCGTAAAACTGAACATCACGGATATTCTGGATAAATACCCCTATCAAGTGTCCGGCGGCCAGAAACAGCGGTGTGCCTGCGCCAGGGCAATCATCAACCAGCCCAAACTAATTTTGGCGGATGAGCCCACCGGCGCTTTGGACAGCCACTCGTCCCAAATGCTGCTTTCCACCATTCAGAGCATCAACGAAACGCTCGGGGCAACAATATTGATGGTGACGCACGACGCCTTTTCTGCAAGCTACGCCAACCGTATCCTCTTTTTGCGTGACGGTGCGATTTTTACAGAGATTCTCAAAGGTGGCGATTCTCGCAGGACTTTCTTTGAAAAGATTCTGGATGTCCTCACCATGATGGGAGGGGGAGTGAGCGATGTACGCTAAACTGGTTTTCCGAAATGCCAGACGTTCTGTCAAAGACTATCTGATCTATATTGTGACCATGACGATCTGTGTCATGCTCTTTTATTCGTTCCTGTCCATTTCCAGCAGTTACTATCAGCCGGATATTGGCAGCGAATACGACTTTACGATATTGAGTGATGGAATGAAGATAGCGATCTGCGTGATTACTCTATTTCTGTTGTTTCTGATACGGTTTGTCAACAACTATATGCTGCGGCGCAGGCAAAAAGAATTTGCAGTACAGGCCATCATGGGGATGGAGCAGAAAACCATTGCAGGGCTTTTCTTTGCGGAAACCTTTGTCATGGGAATGATTTCGATAGCCGCCGGAATTATTCTCGGTGTGTTCTGTTCACAGTTTATTACAGCAATGCTGCTGACCTCTTACGGGAAAAGCTACGAACTTGCATGGACACTGTTCCCGGATACAGTTGTTCTGACGGTTGGTTTCTTTGTTCTGAGCTTTCTTGCGGTAGGGCTGTTCAACACACGCACCATACGGAAAACAAAACTTATAGATATGCTTGCGGCAGACCGGAAAAATGATCCCGAACTGAAAAAGAGCCGCTGGATTGTAGTTACAACTCTTATATTTGAGCTGTTCACGATATGGATGTTTGTAACAGGAGTTCAGAAAGTCTGGTTTTATTATGACAGCCGTTTTGCTGCGCCGGTTCAGATCATGTTCTGGGGCAACATTATTATACCGGCAGTTGCTTTGCTCTGGTCTGTATTGTGGATTATCAGGAAGAAAAAAACAGGTTTTCCCCAATTTATTTTTGGACTGATGATCTGCGCTGCCCTGAACGTCTGCGCAGCAGCCGGAGTACCGTCTTTGGTCAATCAATATTATCTTCCGTTGGGGGCAGGTACAGTCAACCAATACATGTTATTCATTCTGGCTGATTTAGTTTTTTTCATTTGCTCATTGATTTATCTTGCCAGCAGTTTCATTGTTGCGTGGAAAGAAAAGTCGCCGGAGCATAGATACAAAGGCGAAAATTTGTTCTTTTTCGGGCAGATTGTATCGAAACTAAATACCACCAGTAAGACCATGACGCTTATAAGCATAACTTTAGTGCTTGCGATTTTTATGTTTATCGCTGCGCCTGTTTTAGTTGGCTGGGCCTCGGGGTATCTGGATATACGGTCAATGTATGATGTGCAGATTTCTTCCAGATACAATGATGTATACAGTGAAGAAGATCTTCCCCGTGATAATTATGAGATTGTCACAGACTATCTTGCGGAACACGGCATTAAGGCGGATTATGACTGTACATTCAACATTTATCTTCCGAAGAGAGAGGACTTTCACAATCGAATAAAATATGACTTCCCTGTTGCAGCGATTTCATTGAGTGATTATAACATGATCCGGGAAATGTTAGGGTATGAGCAAATTTCTCTGTCTGAAAACGAGTTCACGACGCAATGGCAGACAATCGCTTCTGAGGAAGAGCGGGAGAGTTTTTTGGCAAGTCATACCAGCGTAATGACAGACGCCGGAGAATTGACTCTTTCCGGGCAGCCGTATTATGAGGAAGCAATCGGAGAGACCGTTTATAATTCTTACACGAATATCCTCTATGTATTTCCGGACAGCGTTTGTGAAAAGCTACTTCCGGTTATGAGGAACCGCTATATCACTACGTCTGAAGATATTTCCTATGAAAACGCCCGTGAGTTGGAACAGGCTTTTGCAGACGAGTATCCGGAGATTACGGATACTGGCGTCAGCTACACAATCCGCTTAAGTACCCTGCAGATCAACAGCACAAAGGCAAATAACTTTGTCTTGCAGGCTTCTTTACTTTACGGAGCTGTCGTCCTGATGGTGATCTGCCTTACAATACTGTCCCTGCAGCAGCTTTTGGACGCAAGTAAGTACAAATACCGTTTTTCCGTACTGCGAAAGATTGGAGTTGACGAACAGAAGATAGGGAAACTTGTGCTGAAGCAATTAGGCGTCTGGTTTGGCCTTCCGATCCTTGTGGCAGTCACTGTTTCCACGATTGTGCTTACTTACTTTATTCAAACTGTATCAGCAGAAATTTCAGCTTATATTGGCTTCGGCACATTGATGATACAAATCGGCATAACGGCAGGTATTCTTGCTTTGCTGCTGCTTTGCTATTTCATCAGCACATGGATTCTGTTCCAACGTTCCATTTGCGGCAGCTCCAGCATTTTAAAGTGAGGAGGGGATATGCGATGTACTGGAAATTGGCCGCCAAAAATATCCGCAGGAGCCTGCGGGATTATATCATCTACTTTGTGACGCTTACACTGACCGCGGCGTTGATGTATTCCTTCTTGACGCTGGGATTCTCACCAGACATTCTCGCCATGACAGAAAATATGTCAATGCTTACCACGGGCATTTTGATACTTTCGGTATTAATCGCCTTCATGTCCTCATTTGTCATCGGATATGCCATTCGGTTTATGCTGGGTCAACGAAAAAAAGAATTTGCCGCCTATGAACTGATGGGCATGGAGGTGAAAACCGTCCGCAATCTGTTTTTGGTGGAAAACGGCATAATTGGCGGAGTGGCTTTTTTGCTGGGGACTTTGGCCGGAACCGGGCTATCCGGGCTATTGAATCAGGTGGTCCAGAATATTTTTGAGATTCCGCACACCTACCGGGTCTTGTTTTCTTTACGCGCGTGGGGAATGACCTTGTTTTTCTTCATCTTGATGTATGGATTCGGAATGTTTCGCGCCGCAAAGGTCATCCGGCGACAGAAAGTGATTGATCTGCTTTATGATAATCAAAAAAACGAGGAAATCCGTTTTCAGTCTTTGCATCGAAGTATCCTGACCGGTTTGCTCTCCGTCGCCGCTATGGTTATTGGTGTGATTCTGCTGGAAAAAGGACTTCATATTCAGACCAATGAAGCATTGTTGTACGGTGGCGGTGCCTGTCTGCTGATTCTTGTAGGTGTTTATGAGCTGCACCGGAAGATCCCAATCTTGCTGTACCAATTCGCGAAACGGAGCCCGCACCGGAAATATCGAGAAGAAAACCTGTTTTTCCTGGGGCAGATCGGCAGGCGTATTCAATCTTCCGGGCGCACAATGGCTGTTGTGGCAATCTTGCTGACGATTTCCCTTGCAACAATGTTTGTGGGGTTGACGATGGGCGCAGGCTATAAAGCCAACATGGAGGCGTATTATCCCTATGACACCGGAGTCGCTATTGACGCGCCATTGACAAAAAATAGCATGGATTCCGTCCTCTCCTTTGTAGAGGCGCGCTGCAATGTGGAGGACAGCGTAACCTATTACTTGTATGCAGTCCCCGATGAAGCCATTGAAGCCTTGGCCTTGTCTGACTATAACCACTTGCGGGAGATTTTGGGGCTTTCTCCTGTTTCCATAGACAGCAGCGAATTTTTCGTTCACTGTGATACATGGAACTATATGGATGACATTCGGCAGAGATTGGAACAGCAGCCGGAAATTACATTGAACGGCCAGACTTTGACCGTAGCGGAAACGCCGATCCTGACTGAACCGATGGAACAGTATCAAATGGCTGGAACAAATGGATATGTGCTTGTCCTGCCGGGTGAAGCAGTTTCCCAGCTATCAGGGGAGAAAATCCGTCTGGTAATGAAGCTGGAGGATGGCGGATACCCGGAGTTGAGAAGCGAACTAAGACAATTTTTGAACAGCGGTACATGGCTGCCAGACATCCAACCCGGACAGGAACTGCCGGAAAGGGTGACGATGGGGGTAACGGTAAAGGCGTGGGGTATTGCCAATTCACTGACTGGATTCACAACAATCTCTTTCTGCGGGCTGTATTTGAGCATCATCTTCATTATACTTTCCTGCTCGGTGCTGGCTTTTGAGCAGCTTTCCGCCATAGATAAAAATCAAAAAAATTATGCTGTAATTGACCGGATGGGCGTATCAGCCCAGAAGCAGGCTTCCCTGGTTCGCAAGGAATTATCCACTGTGTTCCTGATCCCACTTTTCTTTCCAATTGTTCTTACCAACCTGCTGATTGTAGGGACACAGTTCATCTTCGGGGAAGCAATTTTGCAGGAGGGACTTGTAATACTCTACGGTGTAATAACGATTCTGTTGTTCTGCACCATATACTTGACCTATTTTGGCGCAACGATGTTCCTATTCAAAAAAGTTATTCTTCGGCCTAGAATGAGATAAGAAAATAGATTATATTTTATACTGGAGATATTTATAAATTGCAAAATTATTTTAAGGCAGGCCTGTAACCTGCCGCAACGGAATGGGCTGGTCTGCCTTGTGCGGATTGGCCCATTTGGACTAAAAGGGAGGGGCTATATGTGTAGCTCCTAACTACCATTTAGACGAACATAGACATAAAAACAGTTCCCATTGTGAACTGATTTCAGGGAATAATCCAACTTAAATAAAGAGGCGTACCTGAACCTCAAGAGCAAAACAACCAGACGCATCTGGTATTGATGCCGGGAATGCAAAACAGCAGGAGGCCATCCAAATGGTGTTCCGGCATCCGGTTTCTATCATCACAGGCGGACCGGGGCGTGGAAAAACCACAATTATCCGGTTTATCATTGCCATCCAGGAAGAATTAAATAAGGAAGCGATGATTTTACTGTAAATGAGATGTATAAAGCGGCGAAACCGGAAACAAATCTAAAACTTCTGCGGCAGAAAGCCGGTTTGAGTCAACGCGGGCTTGCGGATTTGTCCGGCGTCCCGGTGCGCACGATCCAGCAATACGAGCAGCGGCAGAAGAGCATCAACAAGGCACAGGCGGAGTATCTTGTCATGCTGGCACAGGTGCTATGCTGTGAGGTAGGGGACTTGATGGAGAAAACGGAATAGAAAAAGAGCCTGCCCATGCTGCCCTGTTTCAGGAGGATGCTGCGCCGGAACATTTTTTATACGGCGGTGACAAGAGCAAAGAAAAAAGTGCTGATCGTCGGCAGTAACGGTACGCTACGTGGTGTAGAAGGGGAGGGTCAAACCTCCCCTATCCGATTATCCGAATTCATTTTCATACTGTAAAAAGTTTCGTGGAAATCAAAGTTTTTACGGAATGCAAGTAAAAACTATTGATATTTCGTAAGTTTTTGGATATGCTATTGGTAGGAAACAAGGAGGTGGAAAATATGATTATCCGACCACAATATATGAACACGCTGAAAACCTACCGTGATGTTCCACTTGTTAAGATACTGGCGGGAATCCGGCGCTGCGGCAAATCCACGATTTTGGATATGCTGCGAGACGATCTGCTGAAAAGCGGGATTGCCGCAGACCACATTATCAGTATGCGCTATACGTCGGAGGATTTTGACGACGGGATGACCGACAAGACTATGTATCAGGGCATTAAAGAACAGATGAACGACGATGGGCGCTACTATCTGCTGCTGGATGAAGTGCAGGAAATCGACGGTTGGGAAAAAACTGTAAATAGTCTGCTGGAAAATGCCAATACCGATATTTATGTGACCGGCTCTAATTCCAAGCTGATGTCAAGCGAGATCTCGACCTATTTGACGGGACGATATATCTCCATTCCGGTTTATACACTATCTTTTGCTGAATATTTGGATTTTAAAAAATCAGATTCCCGTTCCCCAAAGGAGCTGTTAAACGAATATCTGCGGTTGGGCGGTTTCCCGATTGTGGCGCTCGGCAGCTTTGACGAACGCTCTGCCTATCAAATTATAGAAGGAATCTATAACTCTGTTATTACCAACGATATTACAAAGCGGCACAATATCATGAACTTCGATTTATTTAACCGTGTTGTAAAGTATATCGTGGAAAATGTCGGCAAGACCTTTTCAGCTAATGCCATTGCGAAGTTTCTCAAAAGCGAGGGACGTTCCCTGTCCGTCGAAGCAGTTTATAACTATCTGAACTGGCTGGAAAAGGCGTTTGTGATCTATCGCTGCCAGCGATATGACTTGCAGGGAAAATCCGTGCTGAAAACGCAGGAAAAATTCTATTTGGCAGACGCTTCCTTAAAATACTGTATCATGGGCTTTAATCCGAAATCGATTGCCGCTATGCTGGAGAACATTGTGTATTTTGAACTGCGGCGGCGAGGCTATGAGGTCTACATCGGGAAGAATGAAAAGAAAGAGATTGATTTTGTGGCGGTACAGCGTGACGAGCGTATCTACGTTCAGGTGTGCCGCAGACTGCCGGAGGAATCTGATCGGGAAGTTGCCAATCTCCTTGAAATCAAAGACCACTACCCCAAATATGTGGTAACACTGGACGAACTGGCCGCAGGAAATATCAATGGCGTAAAAATCGTGCATTTGGCAGATTTCTTGTTGGGTAGTAAATATTAAAAACCGCGACGCAAAAGGAGTAGGGCAGGCGACAGCCAGCTGAGAACATTCTGCTGAATTGTCCGTAAGTCTTATGTCGGGCTTACCGCTTTCGTTATGCCCGTCCGTATGAGTACAGACCAGAGCCTGATGACCGGGAAAATTTTTTCGTGCGTACTCCAGGCCGAGCTGCTGCGCCCGCTTTCCGGTCAGCCCGCTTTCTTCCACATCTTTTGGATCAAAACTCAAAATGTAATGATGGGATTTGATTTCATCATAGGTCTGATTTTTACGGTACTGTGCGTTCAGTTCTTTACATTCCATACCAAAAGTAAAAGGATCACAGTTGATGCCGTCCAGTCCCGTGGCTTAAAAGCCACGCTGCGACTATTTTATATAGGAGCCAGAACCGCACATGAGGAAAATGTGCGTTGGTCGAGGGTATGGGGGTGCTGGGTGTCCGGTGGACACCCGTTTAGTACGGACCGGAGCGCAGCGTAGACCGAAATCCCCATCAAGTTTGCCGGGTAAGCAAAAATCACGAAGTGAGTTTTGAGTTGCGCTGGCGAAACTTGCTCTGATAATGTGTGCCCTCCTATAAAGCCGATCAGCGGAAGGTTATGGGAAGATCTATTTCATGAAAAATCTTCTTGCGGACAGGAATAAAATGCCTTATAACTAAAGAATAGAAAGACGGATATTTTAGCAAAAGTGTATGATCTGCCAGCACATGGCGGTGCTGGCAGAAAGCAGCCTTAGAGTACCTGGCGGGAAATGAGCCTGCTTTTTTGTGGGATACGCCTGGCAAACAGACACCATGCCCGAAATGTGCCTTTTGACTTTCCCGGTGATTCAGGATAAAGGACTGCGATACGAAAGTGAGGATTTAAAATAATGTACGATAATTTTGAAATCATATCTAAAAACATTAAATACCTTCGTGAGAAAAAGGGATATACGCAGGAGCAGCTTGCTGAAGCGGCAGATCTGTCCGTGTCCCATATCAGTAAAGTGGAATCCGGGCAGCGCCGGATTGGTATGAAAGCATATCTGACCGTACTGGAAGCGCTAAATGTGAACGAAGAAGATTTTATTGCTTTTAGTTTCCATTTTGGCTTCATATTGTGTTAAAATAGAACTGATCAAAAATTTCAGAGAGCAGCCCGGATTTATCAGGACGGGTTTATGTATAATAACGTAAAAATACCACAGCACAGGAGAACAAACATGATCAGGATCGCTATCGTAGATGATGAAGAATCCTTCCGGGACAGGATCGAAGAGATTGCGTCCGGCGCCCTGAGCGGGGAAGAGGCAGAAACAGAGATAAAAAAATACCCTGACGGCGTCTGCTTTTATGAAGCAGTCAGCGCCGGAGAAACCTTCGATATCCTGCTGGCGGATATCCAGATGGCCGGTATGGACGGGATGGAGCTGGGCCGGAAGATACGGAGAGAGAATCCGGGGTTGTATATCATTTTTGTCACCTCTTATGAGGAGTATGCGGCGGAGAGCTACCGCATCGATGCATATCAGTATATCCTCAAGCAGGATCTGAAAAGCCGTCTGCCCGGGGTACTCTGGGAACTGGCGGGAAAGATCTCGGACCGGGAGCGTGCCTTTCGGATCCTGGGGACCGGGGCTGAAAAAGCAAAGATCCCCTATGGTGATATTTTGTATCTTTATAAATCCAAAGGCGCAAAATATGTGAATTATGTCACCGAAGAGGGGATTTACCGGGAACGCATCTCCCTGGATACCCTTTTAAAAGAACTGGATACCCGCATTTTTCTGCCGGTGGAACGGGGATATGTGGTAAATATGCAGCGGATCCGCAGGATCAGCGGGGATACCCTCTATCTGGAAAAAGGATACGAGGTACAGGTGAGCAGAGCCCGCCTGGCAAAGGTGAAGCAGGAGATCAGCCGCTGCTGGGGAGGAAACGCATAATGGCAGAGATCATAAAATGGACGGCAGATACGCCGGCTTTCTGGATCCTTCTTGAGATTCTGGAGACAGCGCTGTATTTTTATCTGGTCTGCGGGCTTCTCCCAAATATCAGAGACATGGGAAGGAAAGAAAAAATCATCCTGTATACAGTATTTGCCGTTACGGTGTTTCTGTCCGGCATGAAATACCGGATCGGTTCTGCCTTCAGCAGTCTGGCTTTTTTTTACGGAATCCTTCTCCTTATACTGGGTACCTGGATCGCTTACAGGAAAAACCTGTTGCTGATCAGCGGGCTTGTTATGGCTTATAATTCTTTCATCCTGCTCCTGATTTATCTGTCAGCGTTTGTATTGTCTCTTTTGGCATCCGGTACGAAGGTTCCGGTATTGAACCGGCTCCTTGCAGATGGGGGTCCCAATACGATCTTTTGTCTGCTCCGCCTGTGCGTGCTGGCCCTTCTTTTTCCGTTTGTAAAGAGGCTGCGGCGCAGGGAAATCTCCGGACGGATCCGGGAATATGAAAAGCTGCTGTTTATCCTGGGGATCATCCTTTCTGTCCTTGTGCTGGAATACCAGAACGTTCTGGAATATGGCTTTTATTATCTGCCCGTCAGCATCCCGGCAGTAACGGACGCCCTTCGGAACAGTCTTTTAAGTCTGGTGACATCGGCAGTTCTCTTGGCGGCGGCAGGGATCTTGCTCATTAAGAACAGGATTATCCGCAATGAAAACAATCTTCTGCTTATGAAAGATGAGATGGAACAGCAGAAATATCAGGAGATACGCGGGGCTGTAGAGAAAAACAGGGAACTGGTACACGATGCAAAAAACCATTACCTTCTGATCCGGGAATACTTAAGGAGCAAAGACTATGAGAGCCTGGAAAACTATGTGACCGGTCTTCAGGAAAATTTTGTAAGGACAGATTCCTGGGTGTATACAGGAAATCACGTGCTGGATCTGATCCTGGGACAAAAACGGATGATCGCAGAGAAGAAAGGGATTTTCTTTGAGATCCAGGCGATTCCCCTATCAAGACTGCCTTTTCAGGAACGGGAGCTATGTTCCCTGTTCGGAAATCTTCTGGACAACGCCATTGAAGCCTGTGAAAGAGTAACGGAGAAAGAGGAAAAAGACCGGGAAGGGGAAGAAAGACCCGCCAGGAAGATCCAGGTAAAAATCCAGCAGCGCGGCCAGATGCTTTTTGTGGAGATTGTCAACAGTACGGACCAGATACCAGAGCAGAAGAACCGAAGATTCCTTACAAGAAAGAAAAATCCATCCCTGCACGGATATGGATTGAAAAGCGTAGAAAGGATTGTGGAGGAGCATGAGGGCGTGATCTCCTACGAAGCAAAGGACGGGCGCTTTAAGGCGATGGTTGTTTTTTTTGACGTAGAATAAAATAAATAATGATGTCCAGAATGAATACCATTCATGTCCACTCCCTTGCAGGTGCTTTTGGGGCCCTGTATGATAAAGTCAGAAGAAAGGAGCGTGGACACTTATGAGGACAAGGAATGTGTACCGGCCGGCAGCAATGCTCTTTCTTGCTGCCGGTATTGTTTTGCTTTCCGGCTGCCAGGAAACGCCGGAGGAAAGCGCGGTGGTAAGCCGGGCGGAGGGCCTGAGTGAAGATACGGCCGCAGAACCTCTTAAGGAAGGAGAGACACAGACCATTGAGCTCCCTGCAAAGTGGGAAGAGACAAAGAAATGGAACGATGACCGGTGGATCTTTCAGGCGGACATGACCCTGGAACCCATTGAGACAGGAAATCTGCCGGTGGTAGAGATGGAGCCCTACGCCATATCCCAGGAGGAACTGGAAAAGCTGACCTCGTACTTTGCTGACGGCAGGGAGCTTTATGTGCCAAAGCCGGATTCCAGGGAAGATTATCAGAAGAAGCTGGATCGGATCCAGAACATGGAAGGGGTTTATTCCGTCTATACCATCGATGTTTTATTAAGCGATGAAACCCGTATGCTTCGGGAAGGACTGGAACTGGCCACGCCGGAGGCAGAATTGACCGATCAGAAGACAGAAGTGCGTTTTGGTCCGAGAGAGTTGGATCCGGCGGAAGCCGCCATGTATAAGGACTACTATTCCGATGAAATAGAGACTTATGACCGGGATCTGTATTTTTCCGCAGATGTGGGAGAGAACAGGGAGAGCCATATCACAGCCAGAAAATACGACCCGGATACCGGCAAGACGAGTTCCTTTGAATGGATAGCCGGAGACGAGCTCCTTCTGCAGAAAAACGATATTGACCGGTATAAGAGCAACCATTCTCCGTATGCGGATGCCTCCGAGACGGACAAAAAGTGGGAGGAACTGCTGGACCGCTGTACCGCCATGATGACGGAAGAAAATATAGATGAAAAAACCGGACAGGTGAAGGCGGAGGCGCTTCTTGCTGAACTGGGAATAGATGGTAAGATCTATGCCTATTCGGAGCCGGCGCTGTGGTTTCCCAGTGGAACCTACGAAGAGGATATTGCCTTTTCTTATTCCGACAGTCTTTGGAATGCAGACCTGTCGCAGGCTGAGTCGGGCTATGTCTATACTTTTTTAAATGAGGTAGGCGGTCTGCCGGTGGATGTGCAGTACGGCGGCGGTAACTGGGGAACCGGGGAAGGGGAGTCAGAAGCATACGCCCCGGCCATATCTGTGGAGACAGTTTCCGTTGCGGTGACAAGAAGCGGAATAAAAATGTTTTCCTGGACAGGGATGGCAAAAGAAGTCTCTGTTGTAGCAGAAAATGTCAAAATCCAGGACTTTGAAAAAATCCAGGAACGGATACGGCAGTATATTTCTTACTGCTTCCCGGGAAATCAGCCCGTGGACAGTACGGCTGTGTTTTACTATGAACTGGAAGAGATGTCTTTTGGATATACTTATATTCCGGCCTATGAAAATCCGGATCATGTGTGGGCAGTCCCGGCGTGGTTCCTGGAATTTAGAAACTATCATGAGGAACCGGAGCTGGACGGAGGGAAGGAAGAGAAGGCTGCTTCCTGGCTTTCTTTAACATTCAATGCTATGGACGGCGGAGTGGTAAAAGCCGGATAAAGGGGGATGCCAGGTGAAAAAGAGAAATTTTGAGATCAGGACAGAAATCCGGGCGTCTGTTTTTCAGTTACGTTTCCTGACCGGGACGATCCTGCTGGTCATGATCTTTCTGGCAAAAGCGTTTCCATACCGTGCCTGGCTGGTGGGATCCGGCGGTTCTTTGGAAGGAACTCCATGGATCGCGGTGTTTCTATACAGCATTTCTTCAGACACGGCGCTTCTTTTCCTGCCGCTTACAGTTCCTCTGGCGGCAGCGGGAAAAGCCCAGGAGGAACTGAAAAGCCGGTATGTGCTTTTTCTGACCGCAAGAGCCGGAAAGAAGAGATACCTGGCAGGGAAGATCTATGGAGCGGCTCTGTCGGGAGGCGCCATGGTGATCGCCGCCATGGTGATCCTCATAGCCATTCTGATCCCCTGGTGCGCAGATATCCCGGATCTGAGCGCTCCCATGGCAATGCAGAGCGTAAAAATCCTGTTTCCGGGTATGGTGTGCGGCTTTCTCAACGGAGCGTTCTGGGCTCTGGCCGGGAGCGCGGCGGCGGTCATCACCCGGAACTCTTACCTGGGATACGCGCTGCCTTTTATCCTGTATTATGTTTTGACGGTGTTTCAGGAGAGGTACTATAGAAATCTGTTTTTTTTAAGTCCCCGGCAGTGGGCTTATCCTTCCCGTTACGGAGCAGGAGTCTGTGCGGGGATCCTTCTGGTGCTGGGGGCCGCCGCTGCCCTTTTGCTGGGGAAGGTGATGGAAAGGAGGATGACAGGATGATCCGAAAGATCTTTCTGATCGCCGGAGAGAACTTTTCCGGCTGGCACAGGAATGTGAGGATCTGGCTGACCTTTGCTCTTGGGCTGGTGCTTTGCCTGATGCTGTCGGAGCAGATGCTCTCCAGGGCGCAGACTTATGAAACCCCCGTTCAGATGTTTGAACCCTTTATCTGGACCTTTGGAAACGGGCAGTCGGTGCTGCTGTCCACATTGCTTTTGCTGATCCTTTTCGCGGATATGCCCTTTTTTGACCAGACGGCCCCTTACCGGCTTGTGCGCATGGAGCGCGGGATCTGGCTTGCGGGACAGGTACTGTATGTGGCTCTCGCTGTAGCGGTCTATGATCTGTTCCTGCTGATCGCGGAGGCGCTGATCGCTATGCCCTTTGCATATGGCGGAAATGTCTGGAGCGAGACATCGGCGGCCTTTGCATACAGCGGGGAAGGGCTTTTGGGTGTGCCGGTTTCCCTGAAGACTATGGAAATCTCCACGCCTTACGGGTGCATGGCCCAGGTGTTTCTGCTGATGCTTTTGTATTCCCTTTTTCTTGCCTCTCTGATGCTGTTTTTAAATCTTACCTGGGGAAATGCCGCGGGAGTGCTGGGAGCGCTGCTGGTCAATCTGTACGGATATCTGCTGGATCCGGAGCTGATCAGGCAGATCTTCCATATCCCTTCCGGGGTGCTCTACCGTGCCAATGTGCTGTGCGGATGGCTGTCGCCTTTAAATCATGCCACTTTTCCCATGCATAACTTCGGCTATGACTACCTGCCGGGGATCGGGGTGAGCGCAGGCTTTTTTCTGGTCTGCACCGGCCTGTTCCTGGGGCTGTCCGTATCCAGGATGAGAAAGTACAATTTTATTTTTGCACAGGTGGAGGAGTGAGAGAAATGAAGGCTGCGGTAAGACTGATCAAAGTAACAAAATCTTTTCAGAAGGAGCGGGTGCTCAAAGGGATCACCCATTCCTTTGAGGCGGGAAAGATCCATGGGATCATGGGATTTAACGGCTCGGGAAAAACCGTGATGTTTAAATGCATCTGCGGATTTATGATCCCGGACAAAGGAAGGGTGATCGTGCAGGCGAGACAGATCGGGAAGGATACGGATTTTCCCCCGTCTGTGGGAATGATCATTGAAAGTCCGGGATTTCTTCCCCATTTGACTGGATTTGCCAATCTGAAGAGACTGGCGGCGATTAAGAGGCTGGTATCCGATGAGCAGATAAGGGAAAGCATTGCCCGGGTGGGCCTGGATCCCTTTTCCAAAAAGAAGGTGGGACAGTATTCCCTGGGAATGCGGGAGCGTCTGGGGATCGCCCAGGCCATTATGGAAGATCCGAAACTTCTGGTGCTGGACGAACCCTTTAACGGGCTGGATAAGAGAGGCGCCCGGGAGGTATGCGACCTGCTTGAGGAACTGCGGGGCAGAGGACGGACCGTCCTCGTGGCGGCCCACAATATGCAGGAGATGGAATCCTTATGCGACACGATCTGTGAGATGGACGCAGGCGTGCTCACACAGGTAAAGTAGAAGACGTACTGACGCTATGGTCAGGATAAAAAATTAGTGACAGATTTTATGAAAAGTAATCCTTCATCTTGAGACATAATTGTGCTACAATATATGTCCCAGGAACTGCAGGAGAGCAAGATGAGCTTTACTTCGGAGGCTCTGGATGAGCTTAATGTGGTGATGGAGGCTGTGCGCGAGATCATGAACACCACAGCGAAGGCGTTCATGAACGGAAACCAGGATGAAGGCAGCAAAGTGGCGCCTCTGGGAGTGGTGATCACTAATCTGTGCGACGAACTGAAGCATAATCATGTAATGCGTCTGGGAAACGGAGCCTGCGGTCTTGAACAGGGTACCGTCTTTAACGATGTCCTGAACAGTTTTACCCGTATTGCCGCCCACTGTGCAAGTATCATATCCGCCATGCAGAAAGCCGGCGAGGATAATGAAGACATCCGAAGGAACTGGAAGAGAAATCTGTTCTTCTCTGGGAGAAGAGTGCGGATAACAGAGGAGAACCGATGGAAGAGGAAAGTTCCGCAATCAGTACGGATCCGGTCCGTTACTATAACGGGAAGACGGAGATCAGAACAGAAACCGGGAGCTGAATGTCAACGGTCAGCTCCGGATTTCTGTTATGAGAGGGTGAGATTATGCACCGTCAGATTTCTCTCGTGTATTTTTTAAGCCACTCTTT
>LBJMC04200__coassemble_386_pt1 | contig 32013 bp, 32 predicted proteins | sample LBJMC04200__metabat2_low_PE_022 | metagenome-assembled genome bin LBJMC04200 | reverse complement strand
ATAAATGGAATTTTCGAGAATCGTATGTGTCTCACTGTTTAGTTATCAAGGTTCTTGTTGTCTCTCGAACAACTCATTTAGGATACCACATCCATATATCATTGTCAAGAGTTTTTTTTGAGTTTTTAACTCAAAACGGAGAAGGAGGGATTTGAACCCTCGCGCCGCTATTAACGACCTACTCCCTTTCCAGGGGAGCCCCTTCGGCCAGCTTGGGTACTTCTCCAAATTGCCCTAATTTTCACTTCTGTGTTCTCAGAAGCGTTATCTATTATATCGTATCACCATTCTGTTTGTCAAGCAGATTTTCAAGTTTTTTCAAATCTTTTTTATCTGCTGCAAACGAGCGGAGAGAGTGGGATTCGAACCCACGCGCCCTTGCGGACAAACGGTTTTCAAGACCGCCTCGTTATGACCACTTCGATATCTCTCCGTACTGATATTTACTGCACTTTACAGCTTTTCTGTCAGCGCAGAAGTTATTCTATCATCAAAAGCAGGGAGTGTCAATACAGATTTTACAATTTCTGCAAAAAGGCTTTACTTATAGATTTGCAGAAAAATTTCCGCCACATTGAGGTCTTCAGGCGTTGTTATTTTCAAATTCATATAGGATCCCTCCACAAGCCGGATCCTTGTTCCGGACTCCTGTTCTACTACCATTGCGTCATCAGTAATCTGCGACATATCTTTTCTGCGGATGCTGTCATGGACACTTTTGATCAGATTGTAAGAAAAAATCTGCGGCGTCTGGATCGTCCATACTGTTTTTCGGTCCGGAGTCTCCGATACAAATCCAGCTGCGTCGGAGAGTTTTACCGTATCCTTTGACGGCATTCCGATCACGCAGGCGCCTGTCTCTTTTACACCCTCCATACCTCTTCGCAGAATTTCCTCCGTAATGAATGGTCTGGCGCCGTCGTGGATCAGGACATAATCTGTATCTTCACACGCCAGAAGCCCGGCATAAACAGAATCATAACGTTCTTTTCCGCCCTGGATGATACGGGACACTTTTGTAAAGCCATATCTGTCAACGATCTCAGAACGGCAGTAAGCCAGAGCATCCTCCCCCGCCACCAGTATAATATCATCGATCAGGGGGCTGTCCTGAAAACAGCGCAGCGAATAATAAAGCACCGGTTTTCCGCCGATCTCCAGAAACTGTTTCTGTATTTTACTGTGCATTCTTTTTCCCTGTCCTGCCGCCAGAACGATCGCAGTATTTTTTTCTTTTTTCATTTCTATCTTTCACCAAGTTTCAGATTGGAGACCGCGTTCAGATCCCACCCGTGCCGTGTTCCTTTTTTATACTCGTAATATGCCGCCGCGCCGATCATAGCCGCATTGTCTGTACAATAGACTGGCGATGGCCGAAAGAACTGATATCCGTGTTCCGCGCAGGCTTTTTCCATAGCCGCCCGAAGTGTTCCGTTGGAAGCCACGCCGCCCGCTATGGCAATTTTATTCATATTATAATCACCGGCAGCCATCATGGTGTGCTCCACCAGCACATCGACCACTGCTTTCTGGAAAGAAGCCGCAAGATCCGCCCTGTTTACTTCCTCCCCTTTCATCTGCGCCTGGTTCAGATAATTCAACACCGCGGATTTCACACCGCTGAAGCTGAAATCATACGGGCAATCTCCCACTTTCGCCCGGGGAAAAACAATCGCGTCCGGATTGCCTTCTCTGGACAGTTTATCAATTTTCGGACCGCCCGGATATCCGAGGCCAATGGCGCGGGCAACTTTATCAAAAGCTTCCCCCGCCGCGTCGTCTCTTGTACGGCCGAGGATTTCAAACACTCCGTAATCCTTAACGATCACCAGATGCGTATGCCCGCCTGAAACGATCAGGCAGAGGAACGGCGGTTCCAGATCCGGATGCTCAATATAGTTTGCCGAGACATGGCCTTCGATATGATGAACTCCCACCAGGGGCAGTTTTTTCGCATAGGCGATGGCTTTGGCTTCCGCTACGCCGACAAGGAGAGCGCCTACCAGACCGGGGCCGTAGGTAACGCCTATGGCATCAAGATTATCAAGAGACACTCCGGCTTCCGCCAGGGCAGCTTCCACCACCTGATTAATTTTTTCGATATGTTTTCGGGAGGCGATTTCCGGAACCACTCCTCCGTACAGTTTATGAAGTTCGATCTGAGAAGAAATCACATTTGACAGCACAGCTCTTCCGTTCTTTACTACTGAAGCCGCTGTCTCGTCACAGGAACTCTCTATCGCAAGAATCAATGTATCTTCCACTTTTACTCCTCCTCAAAGTTCAGTTCCACACTCTTGCCGTCTTTGCCCGGATATGACTGAGGAAAGATCTCCCTCACCCCGTCCATATAATCCTCCGGGCGCACGAGAGACGGACTGTAATGCGTCAGCCACATTTCACCCACTCCTGCGTCCCGCGCAAGGACCGCCGCCTCTTGAAAGGTCATATGTTTATATCCACGGGCTTTTTCTGCTTTATCTTCTTCCCCGTACATACCCTCGCAGATAAAAAGATCCGCGCCCCGGGCATTGCGGAGAATGGATTCCGTTGGTCTCGTATCCGTCGTATAGGTAAGTTTGATCCCTTTCCGCTCCGGTCCCAGGACCATATCCGGCGTGTAAATCTCCCCGTTCTCCTCAATCGTCTGACCTTTCTGGAGAGGGTTCCAGTATTTCAGGGGAATTCCCTGTTCTCTGGCTCTCTCCGGGGAGAACTTGCCCTGACGGAGGATTTCCAGAGTATAACCGTAACAGAGAACATTATGATTCACTTTAAAAGCTGTAAGCCGGTAGCCGTTCACCTCGAACATCTCTTCCGGTTTTGTGATCTCAATAAACTTAATCTCGAAAGGAAGCTCCGGCGCGATCACCCGGAGAGCGTTCACCACCCGTTCCAGGCCTTTGGGGCCGATCAGAGTGAGCGGCTCTGTTCTGTCTGCGTTTCCCATTGTCAGGAGAAGTCCCGGCAGACCGCTGATATGATCCCCGTGATAATGAGTAAAACAGATCACGTCGATCGGCTTAAAGCTCCACCCTTTTTCCTTAATGGCAACCTGAGTGCCTTCTCCGCAGTCAATGAGCAGACTGCTTCCATTATACCGGGTCATCAGGGCTGTCAGCCACCTCCTCGGGAGAGGCATCATACCCCCGGTCCCCACTAAACAAACATCCAGCATAAAATATCCTCTTCTATAATAAGAAATTACAGCTTCAGCATAACGCTGAGTCGTTGCCGGTTTTCGTCATAAGGACAGCCGCTTCCACCGGCTCTGTATAATAATTTTTCCTGAGGCCGTCCTCCCTGAATCCGAGACGCTGATACAGTCTTCTCGCCGTCGTGTTGCTCTCCCGCACCTCAAGATGAACTGTCCGTATACCCTGCATTCCGGCCATACGGAGCATACTGTCCACAAGAAAACAGCCGATCCCTTCCCGCTGTCTGTCTCTGCGAACGGCAACGTTCAGGATATCGCCCTCGTCCATAACCGTCATCATACTGCAGAAACCCAGGATCCGCCCCTTCTCTTCCACCACAAAAAACATGGAATCTTCTTTCATCATCCATGTGAGAAATCCTTCTTTCGTCCAGGGTACCGCAAAAACGTCTTCTTCGATCTCCATTACCTGATCGAGATCGTCCACCATCATTTCCCGAAATGTCATTTATTCTCTCCCGCCGTATCCCGCACAGGATTTCCACCCTGTTCTCTTTTGGCGCGTTCCCGTTCCGCCTGGGATACGCGCAGATAATCCGGGACATGCTCTGCCGCGGTCTGAGCCCTGCCCTCCGCGTAACACACAGCCCCGAGGGCCGCCACCGCGCCGGCGCGCTGCTTATTCACATGGGCAGGCGCAAAAGAGAACGGAACGGTAAGTGTTTCTTCTATTATATTACGGAACACCGGCACGCCGTCTCCCAGAAAAGTCACGGTTTCCCCGTATCCGTTCAGCTTCTCCAGAAGTTCCGCCGCAGGCACCGCCATCTGTCCTTCCACAGTTTCCAGCCTGTGATTCCGGAACCGGTAAATCCCTGTATATACCTGGCTGCGTCTGGCGTCCATGATCGGACAGATCAGTCCGGCGGTATCGTAAAGATTATACGCCAGAGCTTCCACCGTAGGCACGCCGACCAGCGGTTTCTTCAGCGCAAGGCCCAGGCCCTTGGCCGTAGCCGAACCGATCCTCAGACCGGTAAAAGATCCCGGACCTGCCGCCACGGCTATTGCGTCTACGGTATTCAGGTCAAGTTCTGTCATCTTCGCAATTTCGTCCAGCATGGGAAGCAGAGTCTGAGAGTGTGTTTTTTTATAGTTCACCGTATATTCGGCGATAAGATTATCATTCTCCACCACAGCCACAGAGGCCACGATCCCCGAACTGTCTATTCCCAAAATCTTCATAATCTTTCACTCTCCCCTTCGTCCGGCAGTCCCTCTACCGTTATTCTGCGGTAGTCGAATCCCTGAGATAGGTCCTTTTCTATTTTTATGGAAACATGTTCCTCCGGCAGGATATCCGCGATCAGTTCCGCCCATTCGATCAGGCAGACTCCGTTTCCGAAAAAATAGTCGTCGTAACCGATCTCTTCCATTTCCTCGATATCTCCGATCCGGTATACGTCAAAATGATAAAAGGGCAGCCTGCCCTCTTCATACACCTGCACGATCGTAAATGTGGGGCTGCTTACCGCCTCCCGGATCCCCAGCCCGGCGGCAACCCCCTGAGTCAGCACTGTTTTGCCCACTCCGAGATCGCCGGTCAGAGTGTAGATCTGACCAGGCAGGGCAGTCCGTCCTATCTTCTCACCCAGGGCAAACGTTTCCTCAGGGCTTCTCGTCTCTACTACCATCTTTCCACCTTTTTCCTTGCAGAATTGTTCTTTGCATATTATAATAGAGCGCACAGAGAAAAACAATACTTTTTATAAAGGAGAATCTTACTATGGCAAATCCAGTTGTAACCATAACCATGGAAAACGGCGATGTGATCAAAGCAGAGCTGTATCCGGATATCGCGCCCAATACAGTAAACAATTTCATCAGCCTTGTAAAAAAAGGCTTCTATGACGGCCTGATCTTCCATCGCGTCATCAATGGTTTCATGATCCAGGGCGGATGCCCCGACGGAACCGGTATGGGCGGTCCCGGCTACTCTATCAAAGGCGAGTTTGCCCAGAACGGCGTAGTCAACGATCTGACGCATACCCCCGGCGTACTTTCCATGGCAAGGGCTATGCATCCCAATTCCGGAGGCAGCCAGTTCTTCATCATGCACAAGGCGGCTCCTCATCTTGACGGAAGCTACGCCGCATTCGGCAAGGTGATCGAGGGAATGGACGTGGTAAACCGTATCGCGGAAGAAGATACCGATTACAACGACCGTCCTCTGGACGAACAGAAAATGAAAACTGTAACCGTGGAGACTTTCGGAACAGATTATCCTGAACCGGAGAAATGTTAAAAAAGAGGGGAAAAGAAAATCCCCTTTTTTTCTTCGCCGGAACCCCCGCGTTTATCGCTATTTATCAAAAGTAAACGTCTCGCCGTCCAGTACGGCAAAATACAGTTCCCTGTCTTTCTCCATCCTGGCCCGGCCGTTGGTAGCCTCGGTTATGGCTTTCTGCACTGCATCCGTCTCCTGTGCCGGCACCAGCAGCTCCAGCATCACTTTATCTGTATACTCGCTGTTCAGAATGGGAATCTTTTTTTCTCCCGCGATATACTGGATCTTCCCAATCCCTGTATAATCAGTAATTACCTTAAGGACAGTTCCCTGTTTCTTTTCAATGATCCTGCTGGCTTTCAGTCCTTCCTGGACAGCGCCGGAGTAGGCTCTGACAAGTCCTCCTGTCCCCAGAAGGATCCCGCCGAAGTATCGGGTGACCACCACGGCCACATTGTAGATATTCTCTCCCAGTATCACGTCGAGCATAGGCCTTCCCGCTGTCCCGGAAGGTTCGCCGTCGTCGCTGCACCTGGTATACTCCCGATTCAGGCCCACAGAATAAACATAACAGTTATGTCTCGCGTCCCAGTATTTTTTCTTCATTTCTTCTATGAAGGCAAGAGCTTCCTCCTCCGATTCCACCGGACGCACCGTCGCGATAAATCTGGATTTTTTCTCAGTCAGTTCCCCTGTTCCGCCTTCCAGAACAGTTTTATATTTTTCCGGCATTGGATCCTTCCCCCGTAGTGTTCTCTTTTTCATAAACCCAGATCTGGGTGATCTGCGGCTGAAGCGTGTCGTAACTCCATTTTTTACTGCTGTTGGCCTTGCTGAATGGATCATTGATGGCAAACTGTCCGCCGGCATAACCGGTAAGCAGAATAAAATGTCCGTCGTCGGTAAAATCTCCCGGCCCCATAGCGCAGATGATCAGTTTGCCCTCTTCCAGTTCCGCAGACATACTCTGCTCGTCCATATAGGGATACTGTTCGGCTTTTATTCCGTATTCCTGACAGATATCCCGCATGAACAGCCAGGATGTGCCCTCATCCTCCACATAATACCCGTCCTCCATGGCTCTGGCAGCAAGAGTATCCGGGGTCAGCGTTTCATCCCGCGTCATACTGAACAGAACCATGGAAAGGCAGGTCGGGCCGCAGCCTGATATCCCCACATTGGAATGTCCGTATGGCGCATACCCCCACCGGCTGTCCCACTGGAGAAAAAGTGGCGTCTCCTGCTGTTTTTCCATCAGGCGGATCCCGCCGGACACCTCTGCCGGCATATCCGGCCAGGCTTCCACAAAATCCGTAATTTCCGGATTTCTTCGAAGCGCTTTCAGAAAACTGTCCGGATAGCGGGCCGGATCTGCCCAGATACGATCCCAGGCGGTAGGTACCGGAGTCGGCGTCGGCGCCGGTTCCACCACTGTGGCAACCGGTATCTCTGTATCCTCTAATGGTCTCCATTTATCTGTTTCATATATAAAAACTCCGCAGACCAGGACCAGACAAAGCAGCGCCGCAAGCATTACATGAGTCTTTCTCTGCTGCTTTCTGGCCTCAATGGTCCGCTGTTTTCTTTTTTCTATATAAAGCGCGCGTTCTTCCACCGGAATCTCCGTAATATGGCGGATTCCGGATTTTCGCAATGATCTTCGCCTTTTTATCATACCGTCCCCTTTCCCGCTCATTATATCCAAGGCTCATTCCTTTTGCAACAATTTCCTTTCGGCAATCTTAAATTACAGCGTTCTTTCTTTTTCTGTTATACTTAAAGTACATTTAATAAGGAAAATCTGAGAATCCTAAGAGAAGAACAGAACTTTTCCATGTCGAAAATGTGAAGTTTTTATTTTAGGGTTTATTTACCATTTTTAATCTGATATAATAATACGGATTATAAAGGAGGAAGATCATGAATTACGGCAAAAAATCAGTCTCCAGAAAACGAAATTCTCTGATTTCCAGTACATCCATGATGGGAAAGCGTGCTCATGTTTCTTTTATCAGAATTCTGTTTATCGCTCTGATCGCGCTGTGTGTAACCGTGGGCTGCGTGGGTATCGGAGCCTTCCGTGGGATCATAGACAACGCCCCGGATGTAGACGAGATCGATATTTCCCCTCTGGGTTACGCAACATTCCTGTATGACGGCGAGGGAAATCAGCTCCGCAAGCTGTCTGCTCCCGATGCGAACCGTCTTCCTGTTTCCATTGAGCAGATCCCTGTTGATCTCCAGCATGCTGTAGTGGCTATTGAGGATGAACGTTTTTATGAACATAACGGTATTGATGTGAGAGGTATTCTCCGTGCTTTTGTAAGAAATATCTCCTCCGGCGACCTTTCCGAGGGCGCCAGCACCATTACCCAGCAGCTTTTGAAAAATAATGTGTTTACCAACTGGACCCAGGAAAGCACCTGGCTGGAGCGTTTCACCAGAAAATTCCAGGAACAGTATCTTGCCATCCAGGTGGAAGATAAGATCAACGATAAGAATGTAATTCTTGAGAACTATCTGAACACCATCAACCTTGGAGCCGGCGCATACGGCGTGCAGGCTGCGGCAAGACAGTATTTCAATAAAAACGTCTGGGAACTGAATCTGTCCGAATGTGCGACACTTGCCGGTATCACACAGAATCCTACCCAGTATAACCCGATCGAACATCCAGAGGCCAACGCCAAAAGACGCCAGGAAGTTCTGGAACACATGGTGGAGCAGGGATATATCACTCAGGCACAGTATGACGAAGTTATTAATGATGATGTATATTCAAGGATCCAGGCTGCACAGACAGTAATCTCTGATACAACCAACACAATCTACTCATATTTCGAGGACGAACTGATCGATCAGGTAATCAACGACCTGATGAACATCAAGGGATATACAAGAACACAGGCACAGAACCTGGTATACAGCGGCGGACTGAGTATTTATACCACGCAGGATCCGGCGATCCAGCAGATACTTGACGAGGAATATGCCAATCCTGAGAACTACCCCGACTATGTGCAGTATGCTCTGGATTATGCTCTCACTGTCGAGAATCCTCAGGGCGAGCAGGTCAATTACAGCAAAGAGATGCTGCAGCTGTATTTCCAGAATGAAGATCCGGAATTCGATCTTCTCTTTGACTCCCAGGAAGAGGGACAGAGTTATGTGGACAGATATAAACAGTCTATTCTCGCCGACGGCAGCACCGTAGTGGCAGAACGGATAAGCTTCGCTCCCCAGCCCCAGTCTTCCATGAGTGTCATCGACCAGCATACCGGATATGTAAAAGCAATCATCGGCGGACGTGGTGAGAAGACCGCCAGCCTGACACTGAACCGTGCAACGGACACTACCAGACAGCCCGGTTCCACCTTTAAGATCGTTTCCACATACGCTCCTGCCCTCAATGAAAAAGGCATGACCCTGGCGACGACTTTTGAGGATGAACCGTACAATTATCCTGACGGTTCACCGGTGGAGAACGCCTCCCTGAGTTATGGAGGCACCACTACCATCCGGAGAGCTATTCAGAACTCTATCAACGTAGTTGCAGTAAAATGTCTGGAACAGGTTACTCCCGAAGTGGGACTGCAGTATCTGGACAACTTCGGATTCACTACGCTGGCCCATGGTACAGAGGCCGACACTGACGCCGACGGAAACGTATGGACAGACGCCAACCTGTCCATGGCTCTTGGCGGTCTGACCCATGGTGTTACCAATGTGGAACTGTGCGCGGCTTATGCGGCGATCGCCAACGGCGGCAACTATATTGAACCGATTTATTACACCAAGATCCTGGATCACGACGGAAATGTACTGATCGAAAAAACCTCCGCAGAACGTTCCGTGATCAAAGAAAGCACCGCATGGCTTCTCACGAATGCTATGGAGGATGTTGTAACAAAAGGAACCGGTACGGCCTGCCAGCTTGACAATATGACAGTAGCCGGCAAAACAGGTACTACGGATGACTACAACGATCTCTGGTTCGTAGGCTATACTCCCTATTATACCTGTGCAGTATGGTCGGGCTTCGACAACAATGAGAAGCTTCCTAACGACTATTCCCGGGAATTCCACAAGGGACTCTGGCGCAAAGTGATGAACCGTATCCACGAAGGCCTTGCAGATCAGGAATTCACAATGCCTTCCAGCATTGAGAAACTCAGCGTCTGCGCGGAAACCGGACTTCTTCCGAGAGCCGGCTGCCCTGTTATCACAGAATATTTTGATATCGGTGATGTTCCGGATGAGTACTGTGATAATCACTTCTATGAACCCGAACCGATTCCGGAATATACAGAAGATACTTATTACGAAGAACCTTCTACTGATACGGAAACAACAACTGATACCGATAATCCGGATGGAGAAACACCTGCTCCCGAAGATCCCGGCACTGAGGATCCTGGTACAGGCGATCCTGGTACCGGCGGTGATGGTACCGCCGGTGATGGTACCGCCGGTGACGGTTCCGGAGACGGCGACTGGGACTATGTGGATCCCGGCACCGGCGGCGGCACTTCCGGGGGCGGCGACTGGGATTATGTGGATCCCGGCACCGGCGGTGATGTTCCTGTAGCGTAAATTTAAAAAGGATGACTGTCGTCAGTCATCCTTTTTTGTTCTTTATTTACAATATCTGAAACTTCCCCTAGAGAACCATCTTCGCCGCCCCATAGATTCCTGCATCGTTTCCAAGGCTGGCGATAACCATCGGCGTATCTTTACATAATGAGAAGGCATACTGTCTGTAATACTTCTGAATACAGTCAATAAGAGGCTGTCCTGCTTTGGATACGCCGCCGCCGATCACGATCGCCTCCGGATCTACAACAGCCGCTATGAATGCCAGCGCACCGCCAAGTTTATCCCCGACCTGTTCCATGATTTTTCCTGCCAGCACATCCCCGGCCTTGAAAGCATCGAGAACGTCTTTTGCCGTAAGTTTCTCTATGCCGCGCAGAGTGCTTGTCTCACTGCTGGATTCCAGAATTTGACGGGCAACGCGCACAATGCCTGTCGCGGATGCGTACTGCTCCAGACAGCCGCTGTTTCCGCAGTTGCACTTCTCGTTTTCGCTATGGTCGATATTGGCATGTCCGATTTCTCCACCGGCGCCATGATGACCGGCTACAATCTTTCCGCCAACAATAATCCCTCCGCCGACGCCGGTTCCCAGCGTAGCCATGACCACATTCTGCGCGCCTGCGGCGGCGCCTTTCCACGCCTCACCCAGAGCTGCTACGTTGGCGTCATTTCCTGCCTTCGCCGGAAGGCCGGTAAGTTCGCTGAGTTCTTTTGCCACGGGCTTGAATCCCCAGTAAAGATTCACCGCACAGGCCGCCTCGCCTTTCGTATTGATCGGTCCGGGGATACCGATGCCCACGCCGGCAACGTCTGCTTTCTCGATGCCGCGCTCCTGCATTTTATTCCGGATAGCTTCCGCCACGTCCGGAAGGATATTTTCCCCCTGGTTCTCAGTTCTTGTGGGAATTTCCCATTTATCCGCCAGGGTGCCGTCGGTCTGGAACAGTCCGCATTTCACGCTGGTTCCTCCCACATCAATGCCAAAACAGTATTTACTCATTTCTTTTTCCTGCCTTTCCTGCTTCCTTATATATTATTTATCGCGTTTCTTCGCAATATTTTCCTGCACTCTCTTATACAGTTCTTCCGCCGCGTTATACCCCATCTTCTTCTGTCTGTGGTTAACCGCCGCGGTCTCTACGATGATCGCCAGATTACGGCCCGGACGGATCGGCAGAGAATGACATACGACCTTGTTCCCCAGATATTCCGTATATTCCTCATGAAGTCCCAGACGGTCATATTCCTTATCTCTGTCCCATTCCTCCAGCTTAATGACAAGATCCACAGACTGGGTATTTTTGACACTTTCCACACCGAAAAGCGTTTTTACATCAATGATACCGATACCGCGGAGTTCAATAAAATGACGGGTAATATCCGGAGCTGATCCCACCAGGGTAACATCACTGACTTTTCTGAGTTCTACAACGTCGTCACTTACCAGACGATGTCCGCGCTTGATCAGTTCCAGCGCCGCCTCGCTTTTACCGATTCCGCTCTCGCCGGTAATCAGAACGCCCTCGCCGTATACATCCACCAGCACGCCGTGAATGGAAATACAGGGTGCAAGCTGTACGCCCAGCCATCGGATGGTTTCCGCCATGACGTTGGAGGTTGTCCTCTCAGTCACAAAAGTAGGCACATTATATTTGATAGCCAGATCAAGCATATCCTGTGAAGGCTTCGTCATGGTACTGAATATTACACAGGGAATCTTACTGGAAATAAAACGTTCATACTTCATCAGACGTTTCTCATCGCTGAGCTGCATAAGATACGTATACTCCACATATCCTATAATCTGTACGCGCTCGTTGGCGAAATGTTCCAGATATCCTGTAAGCTGCAGAGCGGGACGGTTGATCTCCGCGGAGATGATCCTCACGTCTGTAAGATCGATCTCGGGAGTCAGATTGGTAAGTCCCAGCTCCTGAACCATCTTTGTCAACAATACACCCTTCATATATATGTTCTCCTTTTTCATTTATTTTCCTGTATCTCATTCCCGGTTTACGGCACATTTCCGGCGCTGTTCTCCTGCTGTCGGTGAAAGAAATCATATACCTGCCGCGCGCTGGCCGCGTTCATGGATTCGGTATCCGCCAACTCCTCCAGCGAAGCGTCCCGGATCTTCTCCACAGAACGAAATCTCCTCATAAGCGCCTTTCTCCGTCTTTCACCGATCCCCGGAATATCATCCAGGACAGAGTGCACCTGGCCTTTGCTTCTCAGGGATCTGTGGTATTCTATGGCAAAACGGTGGGCCTCGTCCTGGATCCTGGTGATCAGGCGAAAGCCTTCGCTGTCTGTGTCTATGGGAATCTCTGTATTATTGTAATATAATCCCCTGGTGCGGTGATGATCGTCTTTTACCATACCGCATACCGGAATCTGCAGCCCCAGCCGTTCCAGCACGCTGAGGGCAATATTTACCTGTCCTTTTCCTCCGTCCATCAGAAGGAGATCCGGCATTCTGGCAAAGCTGTCGAACTCGCCGCTGCTCTCATGGGTAAAACGCCGTGTCAGCACTTCCTCCATACTGGCGTAATCATTCGGACCCTGAACGGATTTGATGCGGAATTTACGGTAATCGCTGCGTTTCGGCCTGCCTTTTTCGTAAACCACCATGGAACCTACAGACTCGAATCCGCTGATGTTGGATATATCAAAAGCCTCCATCCGGCTGATATCAGAAAGTCCCAGCCAGCTCTCCACCTCGCGGACAGCGCCGATCGTCCTTCCCTCTTCTCTTTTTATGCGCTCCCGGTCTTTATCCAGAACCATTTTCGCATTTTCCCAGGCAAGCTCTACCAGCTTCTCCTTGGTTCCTTTCTGCGGCACAACGATATGCACTTTCTGCTTTCGCCTGGAAGAAAGCCATTCTTCAATGACCTCCGCATCTTCTACCTGAGTCTGGAGCATGATCTCTCTGGGGATGAAAGGCGTTCCCGCATAAAACTGTTTCAGGAAGCTGGATAACACCTGGGATCTCGTATCTCCCCGGCCGACTTTCAGATAAAAATGATCTCTGCCGATCAGCTTCCCGCCTCTCATAAAAAACACCTGAACAACCGCGTCCTGATCCCGGAGGTCCGGGCTTTCATCCATCGCTGCCGCAATGATATCCCTGTCTTCCTCCCCATACGCGGTAATTTTCTGACGTTCTCCGATCATGCGGATACTCCGGATCAGATCCCGGCACTCGGCGGCGTCCTCGAAACGCATCTCCTCAGACGCCTGAGCCATCTTTTCCGTAAGCTGATCTATCGTCTCCTGGAAATCACCGTTCAGAAACCGGATCACTTTACTGATCTTCTCTTTATATTCTTCCTGAGATACTTCTCCCGTGCAGGGTCCCGCGCACTGCTTCATATGATAGTAAAGACAGGGACGGTCCTTCCCGAAATCTCTGGGAAGCGACCGGTTGCAGGAACGTACTCCGTACAGTTTTCTCACAAGCTCGATCACATCTTTTACCGCCCCGGCGCTTGTATATGGGCCGAAATAGCGGTTCTTGTCCTTCTTCATCCTCCGTGCAAAAAGCACCCGGGGATACGCCTCCTGGACAGTAACCTTAATGAAGGGATAACTCTTGTCATCCTTCAGCATGGTATTGTATTTGGGCCGGTGTTCCTTGATAAGATTACTCTCAAGTACAAGAGCCTCAAGTTCCGAATCTGTGATGATATACTCAAATCTCGCGATATGGGTAACCATCTGCTCGATCTTCGCCCCTTTATTCCGGCTGCTCTGAAAATACTGCCGCACACGGTTTTTAAGGCTTACCGCCTTACCTACATAAATGATCTCATCTTTCTCATCATGCATGAGATACACGCCCGGTTTGGCGGGAAGTTTTTTTAATTCTTCCTCAATCTGAAACATTGTCAGACTCCCCGGATGTATCTGATCCTGCGGTTTCTGTATATTCTTCCGTCTGCACGGAATCTGTCTTTACTTCTTCCCCATGTTCCTCAGACGCAATGCCTTTCGGCTCCTCGGGGATCACCAGATCATCCAGATTTTCCGGAATATCCAGTCCTTTCTCCACGGCGCGGAAGATCTTCATAAACTCTTTTCCTGTGATAGTCTCACGCTTTATCAGATATTCGGCAATCTTATCGAGAGCTGTCCTGTGTTCGCCCAGGAGTCTCTTGGCTTCTTCATAGGAGAGATGCAGAAGCTGCATCACTTCATGGTCGATCTCTGTGGCCGTATCGTCGCCGCAGTTAAGAACGGCCCGTCCGGAAAGATACTGGTTCTCCTGTGTGGCCAGTCCCATCAGACCGAACTTCTTCGACATACCATACTGGGTGATCATGGCCCGCGCAACCTTGGTTGCCTGTTCTATGTCGTTGGCAGCGCCTGTAGTCACGGTATCAAAAACAATCTCCTCAGCGGCGCGTCCGCCAAGATACCCCACCAACATCGCTTCCAGTTCTTTCTGGGTGTTCAGGAACTTCTCTTCCTCCGGAACCTGCATAACATATCCCAGCGCTCCCATGGTACGGGGAACGATCGTGATCTTCTGTACCGGTTCCGCGTCTTTCTGAAGAGCGTTTACAAGAGCGTGTCCCACCTCATGATAGGATACGATCTTTCTCTCCTGTGGACTCAGGATCCTGTCTTTCTTCTCCTTACCGACCAGAACCACTTCCACGGATTCCAGCAGGTCTTTCTGGGAGACAGCCCGGCGTCCGTTCTTCACGGCAAGAATCGCCGCCTCGTTGATCATATTCGCAAGATCGGATCCTACTGCTCCTGACGTGGCAAGCGCAATGGCTTCCAGATCTACGGTATCATCCAGCATGACTTCTTTTGCATGTACTTTCAGTACTTCCACACGGCCTTTCAGATCCGGTCTGTCCACGATAACCCGGCGGTCAAAACGTCCCGGACGAAGAAGTGCAGGGTCGAGAACTTCCGGACGGTTGGTAGCCGCCAGGATAAGAAGTCCCTTGGAAGTATCGAATCCGTCCATCTCCGCAAGGAGCTGGTTCAGCGTCTGTTCTCTCTCGTCGTTCCCTCCGTAATGGGAATCACGGCTCTTGCCGATAGCGTCGATCTCGTCGATAAAAATAATACATGGGGCGTTTTTCTTGGCCTCTTCAAAAAGGTCCCGGACACGGGACGCGCCCACGCCCACGAACATCTCCACAAATTCTGATCCGGACAGGGAAAAGAAAGGAACGTTCGCCTCTCCGGCCACCGCTTTGGCAAGAAGCGTTTTACCGGTTCCGGGCGGTCCCACAAGAAGCGCGCCCTTGGGAAGCTTGGCTCCGATGGCTGTATATTTCCCCGGATTATGAAGGAAATCCACAACCTCCTGGAGAGACTCCTTGGCCTCGTCCTGCCCGGCCACATCCTTAAATGTAACTCCTGTCTCCTTCTGGACATAACTTCTGGCGCGGCTCTTGCCTACGCCCATGATCCCGCCTCCGCCTTTGTTCATGCGTCGCATGAAAAACATCAGCATCAGAAACATGACTATTGTGGGAAGAAGGATGCTTACCATCATGGAAACAAATTCACCCACCGCGTCGGGCTGTTCATAATGGAAAGTAATACCTTTTCCTTCCAGACGCTCCGTCAGGGCATCCACGCTTTCCATCTGGTTCACACGATAGGTCATATTCTGGTAAAAGGATTCCTGGATCTTCGGTTCCACTGTCAGCACGCCGGACTGAAGCGTTACTTCCTTCACCTGATCCTTATCTACCATCTCAATAAATTCGTCATAAGTGATCTCGCTGGAGTCACCGCTCATCATATCTGTCACAAAGCTGAGACACACCAGAGTAATAAGGAGACAAATCAAAAAAGCCAGAATGGACTGGCGGTTTCTGTTCGGTCCCTGGTTTTTCGGGTTATTTCGGTTCGGACGGTTTCCGTCGTTCCGATCGTCCATATGATTATTCATTCTTTTCCTCCTGTTGTTATCTTCTTTATTATAAAGAGATTTCTCTGATAAATCAACAAATAATTCAATACTCCCGCCCCCTGCTTCTGACATAAAAATAATATTGATCCGGGGCGAAAAAAATTTCCCATTTTTCTTATTTTTGTAGTATACTATGTGCATGACAGCGGCAGACAATACTGACGGCTGATTGTGACGAGGAAAGGAAATGAACTTATGAAAATTGGATTTGACAACGAGAAGTACCTTACAATGCAGTCAGAACATATACGGGAAAGGATCGGCAAGTTTGGCAATAAGCTGTATCTGGAATTCGGCGGGAAATTATTTGACGACTACCACGCCTCCAGAGTTCTTCCCGGCTTCGAGCCTGACAGCAAGCTGCGTATGCTGATGCAGCTCAGCGACCAGGCGGAGATCGTCATTGTCATCAGTGCGGCTGATATTGACAAAAATAAAATGCGCGGAGATCTGGGCATCACATACGATATGGATGTACTCCGCCTTATTGACGCCTTTACCGAACGGGGCCTTTATGTTGGCAGCGTATGCATTACCCGCTACGCCGGCCAGGAAAGCGCAGACCGTTTCCGCACAAGACTGGAAAAACTAGGTATCCGCGTTTTCCTTCATTACAGTATCCCTGGCTATCCCAGCAATACGTCTCTGATCGTCAGCGACGAGGGATACGGAAGAAATGAATACATCGAGACCACAAAACCTCTTGTCGTGGTAACTGCACCCGGACCCGGAAGCGGCAAAATGGCCACCTGCCTTTCCCAGCTCTATCACGAATACAAGAGAGGGATCTGCGCCGGATACGCGAAGTTTGAAACCTTCCCCATCTGGAACATCCCGCTGAAGCATCCGGTAAACCTGGCCTATGAGGCGGCAACCGCCGACCTTAACGACGTCAATATGATCGATCCCTTCCATCTGGAGGCCTATGGGGAAACCACCGTCAACTATAACCGCGACGTGGAGATTTTCCCCGTACTGCAGGCAATGTTCGAGAAGATCATGGGAAACTGCCCTTACAAATCACCTACCGATATGGGCGTGAACATGGCGGGCAACTGTATCATTGACGACGAGGTATGCCGCGAGGCGTCCCGCCAGGAGATCATCCGCCGCTACTACAAGAGCTGCGCGGCCTTTGTCTCCGGTGAAGGCAAAGAAGAAGAAGTCCGCAAGATCGAACTTCTCCTGAAACAGGCCCACGCCTCTCTGGAAGACCGCAAAGTCGTTCCCGTCAGCCTGGAAATAGAGAAAAAGACCGGCGGTCCCGCCGCGGCTCTGGAACTACCCGACGGACAGATTGTACACGGAAAGACCTCCGACCTTCTGGGCGCTTCCGCCGCGCTTCTTCTGAACGCGCTGAAGGTTCTGGCCGGGATCGATCACGAACATCATGTGATCTCCCCCGAGGCCATTCATCCTATCCAGGAACTGAAGACAAGATACCTGGGAAGCAAGAATCCCCGTCTCCACTCGGACGAAACACTGATCGCCCTCTCCGTAAGCGCAGCCAGCAATCCGGAAGCACGCCTTGCCCTGGAACAGCTCCGCAAACTGAAAGGATGTCAGGCGCACACTTCCGTAATGCTGTCTTCCGTAGACATCCTGGAATTCCGCAGGCTGGGTATCGAACTGACCTGCGAACCCAAATTCGAAAACCAGAAAGGAAATCCCCGTCCATAAGGACGGGGTAACAGGAATCTGATTGTCCTTTCGGACAATCAGCAGCGAAAATCCCCGTCTCTTCGGACGGGGATTTCCTTGTTAGTCGTATCCGTTGGGATTGTGGGACTGCCAGTTCCAGGAGTCCGCACACATATCTTTGATATCATACTCTGCTTTCCAGCCCAGTTCTCTCTCAGCCTTGGAAGCGTCGGAATAGCAGGTTGCAATATCGCCGGGACGGCGGGGTTTGATCACATAGGGGATCTTTACGCCTGTAGCGGCTTCAAAATTCTTCACAATATCCAGAACACTGTAGCCTTTACCGGTACCCAGGTTATAGATGCTGAGGCCGGAATTGTCCTCGATCTTCTTCAACGCCTTTACATGGCCTTTGGCAAGATCCACCACATGGATATAGTCTCTCACACCGGTTCCGTCCGGAGTATCATAATCGTTGCCGAACACCCCCAGTTCCTTCAGCTTGCCCACAGCCACCTGGGTGATATAGGGCATCAGATTATTGGGGATACCGTTGGGGTTCTCTCCGATGGTACCGCTCTTGTGAGCGCCGATGGGGTTGAAATAACGCAGAAGTACAACGTTCCATTCCGGATCTGCCTTCTGGATGTCTGAAAGGATCTGCTCCAGCATAGATTTCGTCCATCCGTAGGGATTGGTGCACTGTCCTTTTGGGCACTCCTCCGTAATGGGAATCTCCGCGGGATCTCCATATACTGTAGCAGAAGAGGAGAAGATAATATTCTTCACGCCGTGTTTTCTCATCACATCCACCAGAACCAGAGTTCCCGCTATATTGTTATTGTAATATTCCCATGGTTTCGCCACTGATTCGCCTACTGCTTTCAGTCCGGCAAAATGAATACAGGAATCGATATTCTCTTTTTCGAAAATCTCTGTCAGCGCTTCTCTGTCCAGAATATCGGCTTTATAGAACTTCACCGGCTTCCCGGTGATCTTTTCCACACGTTCCAGACTTTTCTCACTTGAATTGCACAGGTTATCCACAACAACCACATCATAGCCGGAATTCTGCAGTTCCACAACCGTATGGCTTCCGATATAACCTGCTCCGCCTGTTACTAAAATTGCCATGTTTTTCTCCTCCTTACCGGATTGTTTTTTCATGTTTATTATAACATTTCTATTATAAATCCACAATGCTGTTATTGCCACAGCTTCTGCGGATACAGTCCCTGGTCTTTCAGATTCTGAACCGCCGCCATGACCATGGGTTTGTCCTCTTTATATGTGACGCCATACCATTTGTCGGCGGACTTCAGCACCTTTACAGTGGCTTTTTTCTCCTCCAGGAGTTCGTCCACTACAAACGGAAGGAAAAACTCACATTTCAGCGGGTTCTTTTCCAGATTTTCTTCCATGAAAACCGCGAACCGTTTCTTAAGTTCCTCAAGAATATCCGCGGAGAATCCCCACATATTCATGGAAACGGCAGCATCTGCGGGAAGCTCTGTCCAGGAAGCTCCTTCGTCCTCTGTATACGCCGCTCCGTCCCCTCTCTTCTCGATATGAGTACGCTCATTGATCCCCCTAAGATACCCTTCATCATCTGTCACACAGACGCCTCTGGAGACATAACCGTTCTCTGTAAGGGTGTTTTCCAGCCTGTATCCTACCATCATATATCTTCCGGCAGCGTCTTCCGCCTCCGGATCTGTCAGGAAATCGTAAGCCATCTGGAAGGCACGGACTCCGTAATAATCATCCGCGTTGATCACCACGAAAGGACCGTCGATCTCGTGGATGCAGCTTAAAACTGCGTGTCCGGTACCCCAGGGTTTCACCCGTCCTTCCGGAACCGTGAATCCCTCCGGGATATTATCCAGTTCCTGGAATACATAAGATACCTGGATAAAACGGCTGAGCCGGTCCCCGATCGCCTCGCGGAACGCCTGCTCGTTTTCCCTCTTTATGATAAAGATCGCCTTTTCAAATCCGGCTCTCACCGCGTCATAAACAGAGAAGTCCATGATGATATGTCCATCCCTGTCAATGGGATCGATCTGTTTCAGTCCGCCATAGCGGCTTCCCATTCCTGCCGCCATGATTACCAGTACCGGTTTTTTCATTTTCTTTTCTTCCTTTCATTTCTAATGCTTTTCTGTCTGCTGCCGCAGTTGTTTCGTATCAGGTCTCTTTCAGACGGTATCCGACGCCTCTCACCGTCTCCAGCATCTCCCCTGCTTCTCCCAGCTTCTGCCGGAGGGAACGCACATGCACGTCCACAGTCCTGGTCTCTCCGTCGAAGTCATATCCCCACACATGTTCCAGGATCTGATTCCGGCTCATGACCATTCCCTTATTTTCCGCCAGATACTGAAGAAGTTCGAATTCCTTGCGGGTAAGTTCCATCTTTTCTTTTCCCAGACAGACCTCATGTCTGTTCACAGATATCCTGAGATCGCCACAGGTGATCTCCTTCTCCTCCGTCTGCCTCACGCATCTTCTGAGGACAGCCTTTACCCGGGAGACAAATTCCATCATACCGAAGGGTTTGGTGATATAATCGTCCGCTCCTCCGTCCAGTCCTTTTACCTTGTCGAATTCCGATTCTCTCGCCGTTACCAGGATCACAGGGATATTCCTGGTATCCGGATCGGATTTCAGTCTGGCAAGGATCGAATATCCGTCCTCCCCCGGAAGCATGATATCCAGAAGAATCAGCTCAGGCTTCTCTTTCGCCAGGGCTTTCAACAGGCTCTTCCCGTCCTCCAGCCCCTTTGCGTCGAATCCTGTGGCTCCCAGCGTGTAAACCAGAAGTTCACGGATATTCTGCTCATCCTCAACACAAAATATCATTCCGTCGCCCTCCCTGACAGTTCTTTTCACGGTTTCTCAGAAACTTCGGATTTCTTCGCCTTCGTCTCCCGTTTTGTCAATGGATCGTATGATCAGATAATAACTGGTGTTTTCGTTCACCTGCACCTTCACACGGTCGCCAACCCGATGCCCTTTCAATGCTTTTCCGATAGGCGATTCTATACTGATTCTGTTTTCCATGGAATTGCCCCGGATAGAAGTGACCAGCTTATATTTCTCGATCTCCCCGTCTTCCTCGAACTCCACTTCCACGATGTCGTCCATCCCCACCTCGTCTGCTCCGGAGGTATCCGTGACAATATCCGCCGTCTTAAGCATTCTCTCCAGATAACGGATACGGCTTTCATTCTGGTTCTTGTGTCTTTTCGCAGCGTAATATTCAAAATTCTCGCTGAGATCTCCCTGGGCCCTGGCTTCCTTCACCGCCTCGATGGCTTCTTTGCGCACCACCAGTTTCCGGTGTTCGATCTCCTGCTCGATCTTCTCTACGTCCCTTTTTGTAAGCTTTTCACGCATTTTGAACTGCTCCTTATATCTATCGTCATAAACAGCGGCAAACACCCTTCAACATAAGCATTTGTCCGCTATACTTTAGTATACACGATATTCCTTTTGCATACAAGAATTCACACAAAAAAAGAGACACCGTGTCTTTTCAGGACAGCGTGTCTCTCGTGTTTATTCTTCTACTCTGTACACAGTTCTGTATCCTTCTCCCAGGATTTCCGCGACCTGCTCCAGCTCTTCCGAAATCTCCGGAAACTCCTCTTCCCCGCATGCGAACCGCACGCAGGTTCCGCAGGAGGAACTTAAGTTCCTGGGGACAGGCATGATCTCCGCTTCCATCCCCTGTTTTTCACAGTTCCTCTTAAAACATAAGGCCCCGTAGTGGGAATAAAATGTAGCTATGTATTTTTTCATTTTGTTACCTGCAGGATAAAATCATCCCCCTGCTCTTTTACCTGAACTTTGTATCCCTGATGCATGGCGAAACGGGTGACATTTTCCCTGGCGGTCACGTTATCCACCAGCACCTCATATGCCGCTTCCCGGGAAGCCATGGCGTTCTTCATCATGATCACAGGTTCCGGACAGGAAAGTCCTCTTGCGTCGATTGTTTTCATATTCCATCTCTCCTCTCACCTACGCCTCCGCTTTGCGGAATGTGTTTGCTGCGGCGATCACCGCCACCACGGCGATCCCGATGACAACCGCGATCTTTCCGTTGGCTGTGGGGCCGTCTGCCGAAGAAGCAAGTCCGAAATTATGCGCAAAAGCAGCTCCCACCATGAGGCCCAGCACTGTCACTGCTGAATCCGTATTTCCCTCTCCCGCAAGGACAAGCTGGCGGAGAGGACATCCTCCAAGAAGCACACAGCCGAAGCCTGCAAGAAGCATTCCCAGCGCGTTCCACAGTCCGTCTGTGTGAGCTACCGGCTGTCCGGCAAATCCCGGATTAAAAAAGGCTGTTCCCGTCGCTGTGCCCAGAATCAGGTTCACCACGAAGGCGCTGACCAGGATCGCCAGAAAGCCCAGCAGCAGTTTCCATTCTCTGAACAGAACCGCGTCACGGATGCCGCCTACCATACAGAGACGTGTTCTCTGAGCAAGGGCTCCCACGATCAGTCCGGCGATCAGAGAGATCACAACAGGCGCGTGAAGGGCTCCCGGACCGGCGCCGGCTTCGCTGAAATGAATGAACGCGGGCGCCGCCACCAGAAAGATCAGAAACACCAGCTGAAGCACGGGAAACATCTGCCCCTCCAGGGCAGGCATTTTGTAGGAACGTTTCAGCGTATAGCCTTTTTTCAGAAATACAACGCCTTCCAGAATGCCGGCGGCAAAACCAACGAATCCGAAAATGGCGTTCCCGTCGCCTCCTGCAAGTCTTAGGATCATACGGAAAGGACATCCGAGAAACATCAGACACCCGATCATCACAAAAACCCCCAGTATGAATCTGGTCACCGGAGCGGAACCGCCTCTGGGACGGAACTCTTTCGTCGCCAGGGAAACAGCGCAGGCTCCCAGAACAAGCCCGATAATCTCAGGACGGATGTACTGCACCGCCGCCGCGCTGTGAAGTCCCAGCGCGCCTGAAGTATCCCTCAGAAAACAGGCGATACAGAATCCCATATTGACTGGATTCCCCCAAAATACCAACATTGCCGCGATCAGCCCGATAAGCACGCCGGCCGCCGCGATCGTCATTTTTTCATTTTTCATCTGTGGTCTTCCCCTCTCTTTTCCATTTCAGTTATTGTACCATTTTCGCTGAAATTTCTCCAATTAAACATAGGTAAAAAACACATGTATTTATAGATTTTATTTATAAATTGGTTTATAATGTAAACAGAACTTATTTGCAGAATACCATACTCTTTTTTCAGAGAAAGGAACGATCATGACTCATTTGAATCCCGATGCAACAGACCGCATATCCCAGAACACCCCCTGCCGCCGGAAGATCTATCTGGACCAGGCGGCCACCTCCTGCCCCAAAGCTCCCGGGGTAGCCGATGCTGTGTACCGTTATCTGGCCGGTTCCGCCGTAAACGTGAACCGGGGAACCTACGGCGACGCCTACTCTCTGGAAGAAGAGATCCTGGATACAAGAGAACAGCTTCTAAAGCTTTTTCATTTCACCTCCGGCAGAGGAAAGAATGTGATCTTTACTTCCGGCGTCACCGCAAGCCTGAACATCCTTCTGAAAGGAATCCTTCACCCCGGCGACCACGTGCTGGTGTCATCCATGGAACACAACGCCGTCATGCGCCCCCTGGTCCAGCTTTCACATACAGGCGTAACCTTCGACCGGATCCCCTGCAGTCCCGACGGAACGCTTCTCCTCCACGAAGCAGAGAATCTTCTCCGGCCGGAAACCAGGCTTCTGGTCTGCCTTCACGCGTCCAATGTCTGCGGCACTATCATGCCGGCAAAGGAAATCGGGGATTTCTGCCGGAAGCACAGTCTTATTTTTATTCTGGATACCGCGCAGACCGCCGGGGTTCTCCCCATTGATATGGAAGAATTCCACATAGACGCTCTGGCTTTTACCGGACATAAAGGCCTCCGCGGGCCTCAGGGCACAGGCGGGTTTCTGATCCGGGATGAGCTTGCCGCACAGACGGAGCCGCTTATCAGCGGCGGTACGGGAAGTATCTCCCACACGGAAGAGGTTCCCGGTTTTCTTCCCGACCGTTTCGAACCGGGAACCCCGAACATCCCGGGAATCCTGGGACTTCACGCAGCCCTTTCTTATCTGGAACAGACAGCTCCGGGCGCGATCTTCCGCCGTGAGATGGAACTGACGGATTACTTCCTGAAAGGAATCCGAAAACTGGATCCTGAAGAAAACTTCATATGTCTCGCAGGCAAAAAAAGCACAGACGGACGCTGTGCTGTGGTATCTGTTCAGATCCCCGGCGCCGACATGGCTCAGGCGGCCTGGGAACTGGATTCCCGATATGGAATTATGACAAGGGTGGGACTTCACTGCGCCCCCGCCGCACACAAAGCACTGGGAACTTACCCGGCGGGAACCATCCGGTTTTCTTTCGGGCCGGAAAACACCGAAGCCGAAGCGGACGCCGCTCTTGGCGCCCTTGCGGAGATCACCGGCATCAGCAGGAGAAAGGAGTTCTGAACAACATGGATTTCAAACAGCTGGAAGCATTTGTGGCAGTAGTGGATTACGGGAGCTTTTCCGAGGCGGCGCGCCGCCTGTATCTTACCCAGCCCACCATCAGCGCCCACATCCGTGCGCTGGAAAAAGAGCTTACCGTGCGCCTTCTCATAAGAACCACTAAGAAGATCACGGTAACTGCCAAGGGATATCAGCTTTATGACAGCGCTGTGCGTATGCTCCATATCCGGGACAATCTTCTGGAAGATTTCACGGAATCCAGGAAACATATCATCGATCTGGGCGTATCCACCATACCCTCCTCCTACTTGCTTCCCGAACTTCTCGCCGCCTTCGGGAAACGTTATCCTGACGTTTATTTTCATTCTTTTCAATCCGACAGCGCCGGAGCGATTGAACGCGTGCTCGACGGAAGTGTTGACCTCAGCCTGACCGGCCAGAATACAGGCGACGAAACCTGCCGTTTCATTCCCTTCTGCCGGGACAGTCTGGTGATAGCCGCCCCCGTTACGCCCCGCTATCTGAAAATGGCCGAAAAAGAAGTCTCTTTCCGGGATTTTCTGGATGATCCCATTATCATTCGCGAAAAAGGTTCCGGCACAAAAAAAGAAATGGATCTCTTTCTGGAGAAGGCGGGGATCGCACCTTCTGAATTAAACGTGGTGGCCCGCATGAACGACCTGGAGAGCATCAAGAAATCTATCGCCAAAGGCCTTGGGATTTCCGTGCTCTCCGCCAGGTCTGCCGCCGATATGGAAAAAACGAACCAGCTTCTTCTGTTTCCTCTCGACGAGACAGAGCATACCCGGGAGTTCTATATCGTATACAGCAAAAACCGGATTCTGAAGCCCCATGTACGGCAGTTTATTCAGTTTGTGAGGGAGTATTATCAAAAATAAAGAAATAAAGCCTGAAAATCAGGCTTTATCCTCATCAACAACCGTACTGTCATCCTCCTCTACAGATGCAGCATGAGAAGCAAATCGCGTATCATTGTCCCAAAGCTGCTCCAGACGCTTTGGCATTCCTTCCACCATTTTGCCCATGTCTGTGTAAAGACTGAAAAGTTTCTTCTGGACGAGATTCACTTCCTCCCGGCACGCATCGATCTTATATTTTGCAGCCATCAGACGGATGCCTTTATTTTCAAGATCTTTGTCGATCTGTCCTTTCCATTCGTCAAAAATCTTCTCGCGGTCTTTCTTTGCCCGCGCCAGGATACTTTCTGCTTTTTTCTGTGCTTCTTCAATAATACTATCCGCTTTTTTCTCTGCCTCAGACAGAATACCGTCCGCTTTCTTCTCCGCTTCCTCCTGGATATCCTGCGCGCCTGCCCGGGCGTCTTCCAAGACCTGGCTGATCGCTTTGCAGTCGCTCTCATATTTTTCTTTTTCCTGCCGCATCTTCCGGATTTCCTCCTGAAGAGAACTGCTGTCCTCTACAATTGCCGCGGCGTTTCGCAGCTCTTCCAGCTCTGCTTCCATAGACTGTTTTTTATCTGAAAGCATTGCGTTATCAGACTTCAGACCTTCTGTTTCCTGCCTCAGGCCCTCGTTTTCCCGTTTCAGGGAATCGTATTCCTGTTTCAGATTTTCGTATTCTTTTTCCTGAGCGGACAGTTTCTCCAGATATTCCTCTTCGTCGATTCCAGAAGATACTGACGCGCGTTCCGCACCCACTGTATTCTCCTGTGCCGCTGCCAGATTCTGGTTTTCTGCCTTTGCCAGACGCTCTCTTAATCCGTGATTTTCTGTCTCCAGTCCGGAGATCCCCTTCTTTAAATCCTCATTTTCCTGCCGGCACTCCTGCAGTTCTTTCATCCAGCGTTCATAATCCCCGGAATCAGAAGAGCAGTTTCTTTCCTCTGCTTTCTGCAGTTTCGACTTCAGGCCCATGATCTCCTTCTGGTATTCGTTTTTTGCCATCTCCGCGTTACGCTCCAATTCCTGCAAATACTCGCGGACATCATCTTTGTTATACCCCCCAAATAAAGCGGTTCTGAACTCTCCACCATTGCTCATCGATATACTTCCCTCCATTTTTCCTTTGTTTCCACATACTGATTCCACCTTGCTTATAAAAAGAATACCTATTTTAAAAAGTGGTGTCAATCACTATTTCATACTGTTTTTTATGCTGTAGTGTTTTCAGAGTACGCTTTTTCTGTCAGGTCGATTCTTCTGTCGCATATCTCCAGCGCGGCCGGCCTGTGCGTAATGATCAGTACTGTTTTATCTGTCATCTGCCTCAGATTCTTCAGCAGCACCTGCTCCGTAGTTTCATCCAGCGAACTGGTGGATTCGTCCAGGATCAGGACGGGACGTTCGGAAAAGATTGCCCGGGCAATAGCGATCCTCTGCATCTGCCCTTCCGAAAGACCGCACCCTCTCTCTCCCAGCACTGTGTCTATACCGTCGGGCAGTTCTGACACAAAATCCTTCGCACAGGAAATCCTCAGCGCCTGCGACAGCCGTTCCTCCTGACGCATTGCCCCCGGATCGCCAAAGGCGATAATTTCCCGTATGGTTCCGCTCATCAGCTGATTTCCCTGGGGAACATAGGCAAACAGCCCTCTCCAGGCAGCTGTAAGAGGAATCTGGATCTCTCTGTTTTCTTTTTCCGCCATCAGATATCTTTCCCCGTGATCCAGAGGATACAGGCACATCAGGAGCTTAAGCAAAGTGCTCTTCCCGCAGCCGGAGTGGCCCGTAAAAGCCACATATTCCCCTTTCCGGATATCCATGTCAAGATGATCGATCACCGCTTTTTCTTCAGAACCGATGGCTGTTCCATCTGTGTTCTGATAGGAAAATCCCGCGTCCCTGACGCCCATGCTCTGAAAATCCTCTTTATAGAACCTGGCAATTTCTTCTGCGGTTACATGGGTTTCGTTTCCGTCATCCTCATATTTTTCCGCTTCCATCAGTCGTTCCGCGCTTGCAAGCATGGCATAGTACCGCGGCACGATCCCGCTTAAATTGGCAAAAGGTCCCTGTACCTGTCCGATCAGCTGCAGCACAGCTGTAAAAGTACCATAGGACAGCGTTCCCTTAAGAATCCCGTATCCACAGCAGGCCGCGCAGAGAATATACCCGCCGCCAACGATCAGGCTGAATCCGGAATTGCATACATTGGAAAAATGGTTTCTCTTCATACGGGCCGCTTTATGCGCCTCCATTCTCTGTTCCGCTCCGTTCAAAGCCCCCTTTTCCATGGAAAAAACACGGAGAATCATCATACTTTCCAGCCGTTCCTGGAAAAACGCCAGTACCGCGCCGTTAGCCTCCTGGATCTTTTTGTGAAGCCGTTTCAGGATATTACGGAATAACGCTGTAACTGCAAGGAGTAAAATCCCCATTGGGATCAGCACATAGAAAAATGCAGGGGTCAGGAAAAACAGAGCTGCCAGCGCTCCCACCAGCCTTACCACCATACCGGCAAGGCCAGGAAAGATCGTTAAAACGCCTCCGGTCACTTCCCGGGCATCAGAGGTAAGACGGTTGATCCAGTCGCCGGAATGGACTGCCGTAACGGCTGCGTAATCCTTATAAAGAAGGCAGGCAAAAAGACGGCTTTTGAAACGGTTCTCTACCGTAGAACTGGTCCACTCAGACATAAACCTGTAGAATGCGCTTAAAGCGATCTGTCCCAGTTCCAGTCCCAGCAGCATAGCCGCAGCCCGGAAAAAACCTGAACGGAAACCCGCTACAGCCTGATCGATCAGATCCCGGAAAAGCATGGCGGAAACCACGCCGCATAATCCATAAATGGCCTGGATAAGCAGAAGAACCAGAATGCAGCTTTTATACCCGCCTGTTACACGCCAGATCCAGAGCAGAGAATTTTTATGAGATTCATTTGTATTTTTTTTCTGGTTTCTGTTTGTCTTATCCGCACTCATAAGCTTCCTCTGTTCATTCCGGACAAATGTCCGGATAAAATCATCTCTTTGCCGGCTCTGATATATTGCCGCCGTATTTTTCTATGGCCTCTTCCGTTACCTGGCGGATACGATCCACATACCCCTCTTTCCAGAGCATACACATGGTACGGTCGCAACCCATCAGATCATGGTTCCCGTCCAGCAGAGCTGTGGCGCGGCAGCCGCCTCCGCAGCGGAAACGGTAAGGACAGGCGTTACATTCTTCATTCGCCGCCAGAAGATCCCTTATCCGTCCGTTGACGAATTCCATATAATAGCTATCGCTGAGTCCCTGCTTCAGCCCGATATCCTGAACCAGGGGAAAACGCTCCTGCTGCGGGCTTGCAGTCATGGGCATACAGGGAAGAAGTCTTCCCTCCGGGGTGATATAGCAGGCCCAGCGGGTTGCGCCGCACATATGGCAGTCCAGACATTTCTCCGTACCGTCGTAAGGTTCCGCGACAATTCTATAGGGCTGATTTCTCCGCAGCACCGCCACTCCGGACAAAACAAGGTTTATGGGCTGTCCCGCCTGGAAATACTGCGGAATATACCGTATCATTGCCTCTGTATACTCCTGGGGAGTCAGCGCGTTTCCATCACTGTTTTTTCTCCAGAGATCTGTCTGGGAAACATTTGACGTCTTTAAGTCTGTCACTCCCAATTCCCGCAGTGCGCGGATCGTCTCCGGCAGACTGTCCTGGTTGCCCCTGTGGATACACATCTCCACGTCTGTCCGGAACCCGCGTTCTTTACAAAGCTTCAGAGCGCGCGTCGCAGCCTGCTCGGCGCCTTTCACACCGCGCATCCAGTCATGCCAGCCAAGACCGTCAAAACTGATGGAAATTGCAGGCTTCATTCCCCTCTTTTCAAATTCGTCCAATACCTTTTCATTTAAAAGCCATCCGTTTGTATAGATCTTGCCAATAACTATTTTGTAAGAGAGAATCCGGTCTACAAGCTGCCAGAAGTCCTTTCTCACAAAAGGCTCTCCTCCTGTAATGTCCACACGGAGAACGCCGCAGGCAGCCATCTCGTCGATCAGGGCAAAAGCCTCTTCTGTGGAAAGTTCTCCCAGCGCCCCCTCCGGCGCGTCCATAAAACAGTGACGGCAGCGGTAGTTGCATTTTCCGGTAACGGACCAGAAAACCATATTGACATATCTGTTATCAAAATACTGATAATACTGATCCGGATCCAGGGGAGAGGGTACTGCCGACGCTTCTATAAAACTTTTTGCTTCACACTGTTTCAGTTCCCTGCCCAGAGTTCCGTTCATCATTTCTTCCGTCAGTTCCGTTTCCCCGTCGCATAGCAAAAGCGCCTGAAAAGCGTCCCGTGACAACTGCTGTATGGTATTTTCCGGACGTTTCAGCAACACCCAGGAGTTTTTAAGCCATCCCCGCAAAGTATATTCCGGTTTGAGTCTGTAATACATAATTGTATCCTTCCCATAATCATGTATAGTTTGAAATCGGCAAACAAATATAAAAAATATCTGTTTGCCGATTGGAATTGTTTATCAATTTTTTGCAGTTCTTATAGCAGAATTCTCTCTGCCAGTCCTTTGCATTAACTCAGAGGCGGATTAAGATCATCGTCCGTCAACTGTAAGCCACCGTGGCATACGTGTCCATTCTGACTGGACCATAACGTGCATCCGTTTCCACTGCTGGTTCCGCCGCTAGTTGTGATCACGTCACTGTTGTCAAAATAGGTCACTTCCGCGGTTGCTTTTTCGTATTTCGCCTCTATCATCTCCTTTTCTACTTTATTATTATATTATCCCCCATAAGCTGACATATGCCAGTTTATGGGGTGACAATACTATCCCTTAAACTACATGCCGCCTCCGTAATAGCACTCCTTACTCGTGCTCCCGGTTTGGGAACCGCCGTACTGATCGCAACCCCAAATCTCTATCTCTTTACCTCCGGATGTAGAAATCACATCATTAACTTCAAACATTATAACTTCTGCCGATGCCTTTTCATATACTGTCATTTTATCATTCTCCTTTCATAAAAGATTTATATAAATATGCCAGCTTCCAGGGAGCTTTAATTATCCGTCTGATCTGCCGCCGCTGCCACAGCCTCCGCCGCCGCCATATTAATATACTCAGATATCTCCGGTACCGCCTGCTGTCACAGGAAATATAATTATTTTCTTCCGTTCCAAAATAACCGGCCATCACGCCGATGATCCATTCTTCCGGAACCTTCTCTTTCCGGAGGCGGTTGTCACCGCATATAATATATGAATCATTTAAGACTTTAAGTACTCTATGAAGAACATATTCTCCGGTAGGACGCCTGAACAGCGCCACATCATATTTTTTCAGCGGGCCCTTTTTCTTCTCTATAACCACAGTACTGCACCGGTTATGAAGAAGCGGCTCCATGCTGTCGCCCACCGTCTGAAAAAATCCATGACCGTACAGTTCCAGTTCCTGCTCGATTCCCTTACCTGACATCTTCCACCGCAACGGAGATTGCATCCAGGAATTCTTCTACGTCATGAAGCGCCGTTTCTTCCGTCACTCCTTCATATTTTTCCAAAGTTTGGGACACCAGATCCTCTTTCGTCGTTCCCTTTTCCAGTTCCTTCCAGTAAAATGCTCCGGTCCCGTTCAGGCGGATCATTCCGTTAAAATTCCTGCTGGCCTCGCCGATAGCGACGGCCATATACTCTGTACCCAGTTTGCGAAGTATAAAACCCTTTTTGACTTTTAACATGCTATTTGCTCCTCATAGTCTGATATGCCAGTTCCGCCGCTTCCGGCTGCCGGTTGCATTTCAGTTCATAAAAATTATTTGTTGTCACCATTCTTTCAAGAAGCAGCCAGAACCGGTCAAAAATCTCGATATCTTTTGGAAGCAGAACCTGAGAAAAAATATGGCGGCTTACCTCCTCTGTATTCAGGAGACGGATATGATTTTCCGGATTCTGTTCCAGAAAACATACGGCCTTTACAGGACTCATCATATTGCTTCCCATATATTCCTTCCCCCGCCAGGGCGTACCGCAGACATATAGTTTATCTCCGATAAAACGATAAATCGGTTTATCTCCGTTGATCACCTGCACTCTGTCCCCAAACCGCTGTTTCCAGAGCCTTATGTGGGTGGTCTTACCCACTCCGCTGGGAGCGCTAAACACATAAGCCTCGCCGTCCATTGCGATCGCGGCGGAATGCATCAGAAACGCGTCATATTCTATCATCTTCAGGCAGATTTTGCGGTAAATGCAGAGACTCTCGCAATATCCGGAAGAAAACTGTTCTTCCCCGTTCTGTTCTTTCAGAATCTCGTCTTCAGACACGGACACGGTAAACTCCGGCTCTCTGTCCTTTACCTCATAGTCTTCACATAAATAATATATGTACGGATACCGGTTCTCAATCCCTATGGGAATTTCCGCGATTTCAATACAAAACACCGGAATATCACACCTCGCTGCAATCTTTAAAACGCCCGGGCAGAATATTATGCGCGATAAAGTTTCCAATGAAACTAATACAGATTAAAAAAGCTGCTGATCTTTTCTTACTTAAGAAATATCAGCAGCTGGCTGCCATTCCAGGCCCTTTAGCTTTGCGTCACAACCTTTCAGCTGCTTTGCCTTTGATAAATTAATATTCTTTTATCATATTATACCATATGTTCAACAAAAATCAATGACTATTTTACTCATTTTTCCCGGCGAAACGAACATATATCAATATATTCCACCCTTTTCTTCTGACATACCGTACTTCGCGTTTACTTCATCCAGGGTTCTGCGGATACGCTCCACATACCCCTCCTTCCACATCATACACATGTCGCGGTCGCAGCCCATAAGGTCATGTTCCCCTGTCAGAAGCGCCGCGGCGCGGCAGCCCGGGAGTTTGACAGTTGAATAATTAAAAAAATACTTGCAGGCCGCATAAAACCTG